>Ga0114909_1000114_pt1 | contig 61298 bp, 55 predicted proteins | sample MalvireepMed_906_FD_87290 | JGI IMG/M metagenome (GOLD analysis project Ga0114909, IMG submission 87290) | Marine viral communities from the Global Malaspina Expedition - Malaspina viral metaG DeepMed_906 | ecosystem: Environmental > Aquatic > Marine > Oceanic | place: Mediterranean Sea...
GAATTTGCTTTTTTTTGTCATAAACTGTGATGACTGCTTGCAAGTTGTAATGTGATAACATAACATTTCTATTAATTGTTATATTATCACATTAAAGTTAAGGGTCTTAAGAAGGAATATGAGAAAGTCATCACTAATTATGAGTGTATTACTTGCTATTTCGGCAAGTGGCAAGATATACGCTGAACAGGTTCAAGGTACTGTTATAAACAATGTTGGTCAGGTTGTTGTTGGCGCCACTGTAAAAGTAATGGGCACAAATATAATTACCACCACAGATGAGCAGGGTTTGTTTAGTTTAAAGGTGCAATCAGGGGTTCATGAGTTGCATGTGGTTGCTAATAACTTTGTTCATGAAAATGTATCGGTACAAGTCATTGAAAATCAAATTGCGCAACTGAGGGTATCTCTGGATAAGTCGGCAATTGAAATAATAGATGTTAGTGCGACTCCTTTTCATAGCTCAAATATCGAATCGGCTCTACCTATTACAGTATTGCATGGTGAAAAATTACGCATGCGTCAAGAGAATACTTTAGGTGACACGCTAAAGAAAGAGGTGGGCGTACACAGTAACTTTCATGGTGGCGTTGCTAGCACGCCAATTATACGTGGCTTAGATGGTCCGCGTGTTTTAATAACACAAAATGGCCTTGATGCTGGTGATGCATCAAGAGTTGGGCCCGATCATGCTGTTTCAGCTGAAACATCAACCAGTGAACGTATTGAAGTATTGCGTGGTCCAGCAACATTATTTTATGGCAGTGGTGCTATTGGCGGGGTAGTTAACCTTGTTGATGAACGTATTCCAAAAAGCACAGAAACTAAAGGCGAATGGCTAGCGGAGCACAACGCTAATAATGATCAAAACTTAGTGTCAGGTTCACTTAGTAGTGGCGCAGGGAATATTGCTGTGCATGCCGATGGTTTTTATCGTGATAGTGAAAATTATCAAACTCCAGAAAAAAACGGCATTGATGAAGTCGCAAATTCAGCTGCTGAATCCAGTGGCTTTACTTTAGGCACTAGCTACTTACTCGATAACGGTTTTGTTGGCGTTTCTTATCAAAATTTAGCGCAAGAATATGGCATTCCAGGACATAGCCACGGTGATGAAGATATTGCCGTTTTAGCTGATTTAACACAAAACCGTTGGCAGCTCTTAAGTGAATTCAATTTTGATAGTAGTGTTATAAAGTCACTAAATACTAAGGTGGGTTATACCGATTATCGACATAGTGAAATGGAGTTAGGTGTTACAGGTACAACCTTTGATAATGAATCATTGGAAGCCCGAGTTGAGTTATTACATCAAGACTTTTTAGATTGGCGCGGTGGCTTAAGCATCCATTACAAGCAAAGCGATTTTACCGCGGTTGGTGTAGAGGCTTTCACACCACCATCAGAAACAAATGCTATTGCTTTAGCATGGATAGAAGAACGTCATTTTGGCGACTTTTTACTGCAACTTGGTGCCCGTATTGAACGTACTGAAATTACCGCGGCTAAAGTACGCTTGCCAGATATTGAAGTCACAGAGCAAGATCATGATGAACATGCTGAATCTCACGATTCTCATGATGATCATGAAGGCCATGAACACAGTGATCATCAGCAACAAGGCATGGTACGTAACTTTAATGTAGAGCATGTATTTACGCCAGTGAGCTTTTCTGCGGGTTTAGTGTGGGACTTTACTGATGGGTATAACTTAGGTTTATCATTATCTCACTCAGAACGTGCGCCTTCAGCCTCAGAGCTTTTGTCGTTTGGCCCTCATATCGGTACTGGTTCATATGAAGTAGGCGCTTTGTTTTCATTACATGATGGGCATGGTGAAAGCGCGCATTTTGCTTTGACTGATGATGATATTGTTATGGAAACTGCGAGTAACATTGATTTAAGTTTACGTAAATTTAAAGGTGACTTTGGTTTTATCTTAAATGCTTTTTATAACCAAATAGATGATTACTACTATGAGCAAGCGACAGGTTTTTCTGCTGGCGATGGTCATGATCATAGCGGCCACGGCCATGACGAACATGAAGAAGAACATACACTACCGCTTTATATGTTTACTGCGCAAGATGTCTCACTATACGGTTTTGAAGCGCAAGCTGTTTGGCAAGTTACTGATGAATTTTCATGGCGAGTGCAGGGCGATATTATTCGCGCACGCTTAGACTCAGCAGGAGAGCTACCGCGTACACCTCCAGCACGTATTGCAACAGATATTAGCTATCAAGGTGAAAAAATATCCGCAGATATCTTTGTCAGTCACTATTTTGAGCAAACCCATACCGCAGCGTTAGAAACGTCCACAGACGGTTATGTGATGGTTGATGCTAACGTTAACTATCACTTCACTTTTGGTCAGCATGATTTAGCGCTTTACCTTAAAGGCACAAATTTAACTGATGAATTTGCGCAAGTGCACACCTCATTTCTAAAAGACTTAACACCGTTAGCAGGTAGATCAATTGCTGCTGGAATACGCGGTTCATTTTAATTTATTCGCCTAAGAGCATAGGCACTTATCATTTTATCAAAGGAATAGCATGAAAACATTTACGTTAAATACTTTAGTGATAGCATTTTCTTCACTCGCTTTAGTCGGTTGTGGTGATAGTGAAACTAATATTACTGAACTGCCACCAACCGTTGTTGATAAGGGTGACGATGATCATCACCATGAAGAAGAGCTAAGCAAAGGCCGTTTAGCTATTGCATCTGCAGAACAAGCTGTAGTTCATATTTTTGATCTTGAAAGTAATGAGTTAGTTGAGTCGATAGACATCACTAACCCAGCTGAATACTTATATGCAAGCCCAGACAGCCGTTATGCGGTTGCCGTGCAGCGCTCATTAGATACGGTTGAATTTATTGATGGTGGTTTATGGCAGGAAGCGCATGGTGATCATTTTGACCAGCATGAAGAAACACCAGTATTAACAAGTTTTACTTTGCATGACGTTAAACCAACGCATTACGTGCCGAGAGGGGATAAAGCGGCAATATTTTTTGATGGTGATAAAGAGACGGGCGCAAATGCAAATTTAGCTTTATTAAGCGATGAAAGCATTAGCGAAGAAAAGCTCATTGCTGAACACCATTTTGATACCTATATGCATGGCACGGCAGAGATTCGCGGAGAGTTTGTTTTAACGACATTGCGCGAAAGTGATGCTGAAAGCAGCTTGCCAACACAAGTAGCTTTGCTTGAAATTCACGGTGATCACTTCCATCAGGAACAGGTCTTTGAAACAACATGCCCGGCCTTACATGGAAGTTTCCAAAATGACAGCCATATTGCCTTTGCTTGTGGTGATGGTGTATTAGCTATTGAGCAACAAGATAATATCTTTACCGCACAGAAAATTGCCAATCCTGTAGATATGCCTGAAGGTGTGCGCATCGGCTCATTAAAAGGCAGCGTAGAAAGTAGTGTGATGATTGGCGCCTCCCGTGCTGGCTTCTTTTTAGTTGACTTGGTAGCACAAAATATAACCCCGTTTAACTGGCAAGCAGAAGCCGAGCTAACATCGGTAACATACGGCTTTGATGGCCATAATGAGCACATGTTGATACTCGATAGTCAAGGTCAATTGAACATGTTTGCAGCAGATGAAAATTGGCAGTTAGAAAAACGGATTGCGGTATTTGATAGTTTAACTGAAGAGGAAAAGCCTTCAATAATCGCTTCAAAAGCTGATCAACTTATTTATATTATCAAAGGTCAAGAAGTGACAACTGTAGATCTACATGAAGGTAACATTGTAGGTCACTTTGATATTGATTTTATGCCCGGAAAAGCGGCATGGTTAGGCGTTGCAGCTGAGGAGGAGCACGCGCATTAATGTAGACTAATTTATTAACTTTATTACTCTAGTTCTATTGTTTTTCTCTCTTAGCCACATGAAAATGTGGCTTTTTTTATAGATGAATTATTGCTTAGACTTGAATAACGGCAGGCGATCTCGCACAATGATGGCGTTTACTTTTCCTGTCCTAATGAAATATTAAAATAATCCCATGAAAAAAATCCTTCTTGCAGCCTTAATAATATTGTTGAGTGCTTGTCAAAGTACGCCTGAATCGAATTCAAATAAAGGCGATGAAAACCAAGCGGTAGCAATCAATGCCATATTGACTCAAGCGGAGCAATCTGAGGTTATTGAAGAGACACTGGTAGTTAAACTACCTCATCAGCATGATGATGTTTGGCAACGTATCCGCAGCCAATTATCCATTGAGGTGCCAGACAATCAAGAAGTGGCTAAATGGCGCGCCTATTATTTAAGTCACCCTAACTTTATGGTGACAATTGCACAACGTGCAGAGCCCTTTCTATATTATATTGTCGAGGAAATTGAAAAGCGTGATATGCCGTTAGAGTTGGCACTATTACCCATTGTTGAAAGCTCGTATATTCCTTATGGTGTTTCATCAATGAGTGCTGCGGGTTTATGGCAGTTTATGCCTATTTCGGCAAAACGTTTTAATATGGAACAAAACTGGTGGTATGACGGTAGACGTGACGTGGTAACTTCAACGCAGGGCGCACTTGATTACTTTCAATTTTTTCATGACAGCTTTGAAGGTGATTGGCTAAATGCTGTCGCTGCATTTAATTCTGGGGAAGGGCGTGTTGGCAGAGCCATTAAAAAGAACAAGAGAGCTAACTTAGCGACAGATTTTTGGTCGCTGAATTTGCCCAAAGAAACCACTCATTTTGTGCCTAAATTATTAGCTATTGCCGATATATTAAAGCGCGCTGATGAATTGAATTATACTTTTACGCCTATAAAAAATAGCCCTGCCATTGAAATAATTAACATTGATAGCCAGTTAGATATTAGCTTGGCTGCACAATGGGCTGATATGGATGCAAAAAAGCTATTTCGACTCAACCCTGGTTTGAACCGTTGGGCGACTGCCCCAGATAGCCAGTATCAATTGCTGATTCCCTATGCAGCTGCAGAATCCTTTAAAAATAAATTAACGGCTACTGATAAAAAAGATTGGTTAAGGTGGCACAGTTATCACGTTAAATCAGGTGATAATTTGGGAAGAATAAGCGCTAAATATGCTACCAATGTTGCCGACCTTAAAACACTTAACCAATTGAGCTCTGATACTATTCGCATTGGACAAAGGCTAATCGTGCCATTAACTGACACTGACGCTTACCCTTTGCAATTAGCTAAGTTGAGTAAAGCCAAAATTACTCATACGGTAAAAAGTGGCGATAACTTATGGGATATTAGTCGTAAATATAAGGTAAAAGTGCAAGACATTATGCGGTGGAATAAATTGGCCAGCAATAGTGTATTACAACCAAAACAGCGCCTTAAAATATCTTTATAAAATACTGACTCCCATAAAGAGTGAAACGACTTTAGCCATTAAATAAGTAGCATTACAATAGCAGCATTATTAAAAGTAATACGCTGCTAATATTCTCCCTTTCTTGAAAAATAGTCTCATTTGTTGATATCAAACAACTAAATGATAATGATTTCTATTATCTTATCTAGTATCATAACGTCTTCTTGAGCACGATTTGAATCGTGTTCACTGCTTGAATTGATCATTTTTAGTGAGTCGACTCGATGAGAATGACTGAATGATTAAAATAAACTTGGGATAACCGTGTCTTTTCTTGTCAATAAGTATGCTTTTAGCAACCCTCGCTGGGCTATTTTTTCTCGTATACTCGCTGCTATTTTTGGTGGTTATGCCGTAGCAATTTCTAGCTCTCTTTTTATAGGCCAATCATTGCTGCATTTCGCTGGTCAATATCAAGCAGTTCATATTGGTTTAATGTTTACTTTCCTTATTTATGCTTTTATTGCGATGTGGGTGTTTTCGGTTTCAACAGCTCGTCGAGCATGGTTAGGTCTATTTAAACTTAATGTACTTTTACTTGCCGGTGCTTGGTTACTGATACAGGTGAATAGTTAATGAAAGATAACTTTCGCCAGTCAATGAAGTGGCTGCATACTTGGGTTGGTTTAGCTGTTGGTTGGGTTTTGTTCTTTATGTTTTTAACCGGCAGTTTAGGCTATTTCTATCAAGAAATTACTCGTTGGATGGAACCTGAAAGACCATTGGTCGAGCATCATTATAGCAATGAGCAATTAATGGATATTGCACAGAACTATTATAAAAAACACGGCGCTGGAGATATTGACTGGGATATTATTTTACCTTCTTTACGGGATAATAATTTACGTGTCGGTTGGCGTGAACCACGGAAAGAGGGTGAGAAACGCAGTCGTTATAAAATGAGAGTTATTGATATTGATACGGCTGAGCAAGTTCAAAGTCGTGAAACGGGAGGTGGCAGGCTACTCTATCGAATGCACTACCGACTACACTATTTATCAACATCTATTAGTTATTGGATTGTGGGCTTTTGCAGTATGTTAATGTTACTTGCTGTGATAACGGGTGTGGTGATCCATAAGAAAATCTTTAGTGATTTTTTCACTTTCAGAGCTAAAAAAGGTTTACCGGGTTGGTTAGATATTCACAATGTTTTAAGTGTTATTGCTTTGCCCTTTCATTTTATGATCACTTACAGTGGTTTGTTATTTTTTCTTTTCACCTACATGGTGCTCAGTACTGATTTACAAACTAACGAAGAACAATACGATCAAATGCGCAAGGAGATTTATCCGCGTGCAACTCATATAGAGAGTGCTGGCGAAAGTCGAACTATGTTACCTATTTCAACGTTATACCAACAAGCTAAAAAAACTTGGCAGTCTGGTGAGTTGCATTATGTAGAAGTATCGGCTCAGAACGATATAAATGCGCAAATAACATTTGTTCGTCATGAAACCGATATTACCTATAACCCACAAGATAAAGTTATAGTAAATGGCATAACCGGAGATGTTATTGAGCAGGCACCGCTTAACTATACCGGTGCAGGCATGGTACATAACGGTTTCTTTTCACTGCATGAAGGGCAATTTGCCGGCACCATAGCCCGTTGGCTTTATTTTTTTACTGGCTTAATTGGCACTGCGATGATTGCTTCAGGTTTAGTGCTTTGGACGACTAAACGTAAACCTCAGCAGATGAAAAAAACTAAGGGTCCTGATTTTGGCTATCGCCTTGTTGAACAGTTAAATATTGGCACTATTGTCGGTTTACCTATTGCGATTGCCATGTACTTTTATGCCAATCGCTTATTGCCAATCAGTATGGCAGATCGTGATAACTGGGAAGCAAATATAATGTTTATTAGCTGGGCATTATTATTAATTTATCCTGCTTTTAGGGTGAAACAAAAAGCTTGGTTAGAGCAACTTAATCTTGCTGCTGTGGTTTTTTGTTTTATCCCAATACTTAACGCTCTCACCACAGATAAACATTTGGGCATAACTTTTAGTCATGGCGACTGGCAATTGGCAGGGGTTGATTTAACCATGGTTGCTATTGGTTGTGGTTTTGCCTTTGCTAGTTACAAGTATAAAAAACTACAGCGTAATAAAAAATCTCAAAAATACGCAACTAAAAAACGTCAAGCAAAAGAAAAAGTGATTATTGATAGTGAGTTGGTGCTAAACAAAGAACATAGTGGAGTGCTTTAATGATTTTATTAATGTCTTTAAGCTTTTTAGCTATGGTGCTATTTTGTTTGGCAATGGAAAAGCATCGCCAACAAGTAATTAATAGTGAGTTACCACCATTTTTAATACACTCTTTTAGACCGCTAGCTTGGCTCCTTTTAATAATAACCTTTTATATTAGCGGTGAAATATATGGTTGGTCTATTGGGCCAGCGGTCTATTTTGGCGCACTCACTGCAGCTCTATTCTCCTTGATATTATTATTAACTTACCAAGCGAGAATTGTTCCACTACTGTCCCTTATTTCACCTCTTATTGCTTGTGTAAACTTTTATTGCTAATTAAAGGTTAAATAACTTAGAGCGCTCAAGTAGCTGGTACTTTGATTGCTTGAATTTGGTTATCTTAAGATTCACCATTTAGCTCAATCTTGTCTCTTTTGTAGGTTACAGAGGTAGAGAAGCGCGTGCTATTGGCTAACCAAACACCAAAACTTACCAGTATCATGGCAAATATTAACGAAGGTTTTAGTGCTTCGTCGAAGACAAATAGCGCGCTAACCCCTGCTAAGATAGGAACAATCGCCATCATACTGCCCATACCCGCTGCGCCAATAAGTTGTACTGCTCTGGTATATAACAGCAACTGAATCGTTGCCGCTAGTATGCCCTGATAAACGCCTTGCAATAAAATGTCTGGCCATAAATTTAACGCGATGTTTTTAGGTAACCAAATTAGATATATAGGCATATAAACTAGGCAAGTTATGATTGATAAACTTACTGTCGCTTGCCAAGGGCTAATATGCCAACGGTTGATTAGCACGGTAAACAATGCCCAACAAAACGCAGCTGCGGCCATTGTTAAGTGGCCTAATGAAAACTGTCCGCTCACGCTGAATTCTTGCCAAAACAAAAGAGCGACCCCTAATGTGATAATCGCTGTACCTATCCATTTAGTTGCAAGATGACTTTGTTTATTAATTAATACCGATAATAAAATAATGAGTACAGGCATTAAGCCGGGCAAAATCACCGCTGCTTGTGAAGCGGGTGTTAATTCAAAGCCTTTAAAAACAAACAAGGCATATGCAAAGCCGCCAATTAAGCTGAGCACAATTAACTTAGGCTGAAATAATGTAAAGTGGTATTTGAACAGCCAAAAAGGTAATACCACGAGAGCGCATGTTATGTAGCGTATCGCGATAACGTCATAAGATAATAGCTGGCTGATACCACCCATGCGTGAAACTAAGATAAAGCCAGACCAAATAATGACAGCCGTCAATGCCGTTAGATATCCTTGACGTTGTAATTGCTGCATGTTTTCCCTTAAAAGTGCCGTTTCATTTGATGTGGCTACTATAACTCTTGTATACTTTCTTTAATAATGAATTATTAAGAATGATACATTCTCAAAATGAGAAAAGGTTATTGCTGATGGAACTGTCTGATCTAAGAATATTTTGTATGGTAATTGAATCAGGTGGTATCAGTGCCGCTGCACAGCAACTTAATCGAGTACCATCGAACATTACCTCAAGAATCCAAAAACTTGAATCTGAGTTGAATAAAGCATTGTTTATCAGAGAGAAAAATCGCTTAAGGGCATCACCCGCAGGTGAGCAACTTTTTAGCTATGCTAAGAAAATTTTAACTATGGCTGAGCAAGCTGTAGATGAGCTTAATCAGAATAAGCCTTCAGGTTCCTTACGTCTGGGTAGTGTCGAGGCGGTAGCTGCCTCGAGATTATCAAAGGTGCTGATGGATTTTCATCAAAACTATAGCGATGTTGATTTAGAGTTAACGATTAGCCCAACGGGTGATTTGCTTGAGAAGGTGCTTGCAGGGCAATTAGATTTTGCGCTGATTTCGGACCCTATTGCTGATAGTCGATTAGGTGTGCAAGCTGTTTTTCAGGAAACCTTGGTGCTGGTATCTGCTTTACGTGATGATGTTATCACTTCACCTATGGATCTCGGCAATAAGCCGACAGTTTTGGGGTTTTCAAAACAATGTATCTATCGTACTCGGCTGACACAATGGCTCAAAGGGGCTGAAATGATCCCAAAAGTAGTGGAGATTAACTCGTATTTTGCGCTATTAAATTGTATTACCGCAGGCATGGGGGTCGCACTAGTACCGGAAAAACTACTCGAGTGTTACCCATTTGTTGATGGTTTAAAAGTGCATGCGTTGCCTGAAAATATTAGTAAAACAACTACCTGTTTGATTTGGCGAAAAGATTCCTTAAAAGCTAGCATGGCGGTATTTAAAGAAACTTTAATGCCTGCGTCTAATATCAGCGAGCCAAAACTATTTAGCGTCAATGATACTTGGCAACCATTGTAATTAAACTTAATTGTTAGCCACAGCCTTTACATAATCAGCTTTTAGGCAAGTACTTCTTTACGACACTTTTGCATGATCTTATAAAGTTTTCACATTTATTCTTGTAAACTGTGTAGGTTACATTTTCACATTTCTGTATATGTTATTAATTCATTGTTCTAGTAAAGTGACAATTCATACATTGGTAAACACTTTAAAGGTAAATGAGCATGGAATTTTTTGCGTTGGTATTATTTGTTTTATCAACATCAGGAACACCTGGACCTAATAACATCATGATTCTTACCTCAGGGGTAAATCATGGGGCAGTAAAAAGCATTCCTCATGTGCTCGGGATCAACTTAGGTTTTCCATTTATGATTTTGGCTATTGGCATTGGTGCTATGGAGCTATTTAAAACGTTACCCTCTTTGTATTTAGTTATCAAAGTGGTCGGCGTACTCTATTTGGCTTATTTAGCCTTTAAAATAGCGACTATGCCAGTTGCATTGACTGGTAAAAATACAGCCAAACCTTTTTCATTTATGCAAGCAGCGTTATTTCAGTGGGTTAACCCTAAAGCTTGGGTTATGGGCGTGAGTGCTATTGTCGCTTTTTCATCACCAGAAACAGAGGTTTTAACGCAGATAGCAATAATTTCAGCTGCATTTTTAATGTTTGGTTTACCTTGTTCTATTGCGTGGTTAGTCATTGGCGTATCTTTGAAAAAGGTGTTATCAAATGAAAGTTACTTACGTCGTTTTAATATCGTTATGGCGCTGGTCTTGCTGTTATCGCTTATTCCAATGGTCGTGAGTATATTTGAAGCAAGTACATCTGCAATACAGTTGTTGCCACACCAGTTAGCTCAAGGTTAGCTCTACTTAGCTAAATAGCCGATATGGTTATTTTCAGAAAGGTTTGGTATGCAAAAGCTAGTGTTGTCTAACACTAGCTTTATTAAGGTAATTAAGGTGTTAATGCTTGTTTAAAATTGCCAAGCGACAGTTAACCTAAAGTCTCGACCGGCTTCAGCTACCCCTGAATCGATTGGTCCATATGTACCGTAAGTTGCGTGATCATAATAAAACTTATCGAAGATATTTTTCACTGCCACATTAAGGCTTAGATCTTCACTGCCCATTACATACCATTTAGCCATAATATCATGCACAGCATAGCCACTTTTCTCAGGCAAATGCTCACCACTCCACACATCAACTCCTGTATCGGTTAAACGCTCGGAGATATTAGTCACCCAAGAGAGCTCAACGTCTGTATGTACAGCATAGTTGAAATCAACAACCCAAGCATTACCAACAGTAGTACCAACAGAGAAGTCTTGATCTGAAAGTGGCTGACCCACTAGGATTGGATTAATGTGATCTTCCCACTCAGGGTTGCTGTTGCTATAACCTAAGCCTATTGAGAAATCACTCCAAGAATAACGTGCACTGACATTAAAACCGATATTTTTAATATCACCCACGTTTTTCAATTCACTTGAGCTGACGCCTTCTAAATTCTTAGCAGTAGAAACAACATCAATGATATCAGAGCGGTATATATCACCAGAAAGAGTTAGGCCGTTAGCCATATAATTGAAACCAATCTCATAATTTTTTGCGGTTTCTTCTGTCAAACCCTCTTCGTTTGAGTAATAACCTAAAACAAATAGCTCTTTAACCTTTTGACCTCGCATAGCTTGGGCATAACCGGTATAAATTGAGAAGTCATCGTTAAAGGCATAGGTCACATTGGCGTTAGGACTGAAACCATTCGAATCATACTTAACTTGACGATCATCAAGCAGTTCATAATCATCATAACGCACACCATAGCTCAGCATAATGTGCTCATTGATGGTGAAATAATCTTGCGCATAAACACCATAAACAGTACCTTCTTCTTTACCTTCAAGTAGGTAGTTGGTACCTAAATCTTCTAACTTTGCATCGTCTTGTCGGTAATCAGCACCATAAACAAATTTATGTTGTGTTAGTAAGCTGGTATTGCGAACAGAAATTCCAGTTGACTCATAAACAGCGTAATAAATATTACTGGTATTCGTTTCTTCATCAAAGTGTAAGTGTTCAATCGAATTATCGGTATTATAAACATTCACATTTAAGTCAAGCAGTGGGTTGCTTTCTGGATTTAGGTCATAATTAACGGTATAAGTTTTACGATGACTTTTTTGAGGAATAGCTGGATTTTTACGGCTTGGGTGCCAATGAGTACGCAATAAACGAGTTTCATCATCGGTTCTGCTTTCATAACTAAAGCTTAGCTTTTGTGCATCCGTGAGATCACTAACTAGCTTAACAAAACCAATGTCTTGATCGGTTTCCGTATAAGGTGCGTCATCACCATTACCGTCAACAATATTATCACCTGTTGCTTTTGCGACGGTTATCATGCCGCTAAAGCTGTCAGTGATATTCCCAAAAAGTGTGCCACTGGCTTTTAGGCCATCGTTATTACTGTAATAACCCAGCTTAATTATGCCGCCAAAGTTTTCACCATCACGTAACAAATCTTGTGGATCTTTTGTTTCAAAGCGTAAAGCTCCTCCTAAAGCACCTGAGCCTGATGTTGCATCACCGGCACCAGCGATAACATCAACTTGTTTTAATAACTCTGGCTCTAATGACAGGCGGCCCTGATGATGAAACAAGTAACCAGATTGCAATGCACCATCAATAGTGACATTTATCATGGTGTCTTCAATACCACGAATATAAACTTTCTGCGCTATGCCAAATGAACCACCCGTTGAAATCTCGGGTTGATTTCTAAAAATATCAGCCAGGCTACTTGCCTGAATTTTATCTAATATGTCTTGAGTAATAATAGCGTCAGCATCAGTCTTTTTACCGTGAATTTGAATAACTTCAATATCATCTTTGGCATTATCGCTAGTAATCGATGGTTGAGCTTCCTCGGCTAGTGCACTAGTGCTAGTAAGGGCTAGAGAAATAGAAAGTGCTAAGCTATTTAACTTAACAGCGCTGGGAATACAGGTATTAGAAAACATTTTTTAACCTACTTTAATAATAGTGAGACAAATGATAACAATTCTTATTCGCGCACATTCTCTACATTTATCGCTAAAACAAAAGCACTTTTACAATTGTTACATTTGATTCATGCACTATCTGTGTTGGTTATTGGCAATACCGTGGTAATTTTTAAACCTGAATCAGCTTGATTTTCAGCAAAGACTTGTCCATTACAAGCAATGATCTGTCGTTCAGCTAGGGCTAGACCTAAACCAAAACCTGAGGATATTGACTGTGTTTGTGTGGTTGGAATGCGATAAAAGGCATTGAATATTTCAGTAAGGTATTTATCCTCAATCCCGGAGCCATCATCAGCAATGACTAAGGTGATATTATCTTGCTGAGTAATGAGTGTTAGTGCCACTTCACGATTGGCATAACGCAGCGCATTTCTGATGATGTTTTCAAAAGCTTGACCAAGCAAGCGGCTATTGCCACAAATCATCAAGCTTTCAGGTGACTTTTTGGTGATTACCATGTCAGGAAATTCAAACTTGCCATCGTCAATAATAGAGTCAAGCAAATCAATAAGATCAAAGTTTTCATTGATGGCTTTTGGTTCTTCATTATCTAACCAAGCAAGAGTCAATGAATCTTCAGCAAGTTTGCGCATCCCCTTAACTTCTGAGGTAATACGCACTAACATTTCTTGGCGATCAATATCTGATTGCGCACAAGCAAGAGCCATTTCAATCCGGGTTATTGGCGTGCGTAATTCATGAGAGAAGTCAGCAATAAATTGTCGTTGGCTAGTAATCATTTTACCGATGCGCCTCGCCATGGCATCAAAGGTTTCCGCGACATGGGTAAATTCATCTTGTCGACTGCCAAGGTGTCTTCGAACTCGTGCGGTAAAATCTCCTTGGCTTAATTTGCGACTGGCTTGCTCTAATCGGCGTAACGGTTGCATCATATGACGGTAAAGCAGGGCTGTTAATAGGCTCAATAGCACCACTGGTAAGGCTATTTTTAATACTAAGGAGGTGATGCGCCAATAACTTCCGGGGCGCATGCGTGCTGGCAACTGTATGATAAAATGTGTTGTTTTGTCAGAAAATACTACACCCATAACAGGGTTTTCTTCAAAATATAAATGAATTTTCCAACTGACATCCCTTCCTAAGGTAAAGCCATCAAGGTAGCGCTTTGATATGCGCGTATCAGCTAAAGGCTTGAGTGTAGACTGTACTACTGAAGCCCAAGTATCTTCTTTATTTTGCAGGTTTTTCATATACGCGGTAAGTGCTGTCATATCACCTTGCAAGTAAAGCTGTTCGGCTCTATCAGCATAGGCAACAATCTGTTTTTGATGCTCTTTAGATATATGGCTCATACGCAGCTCGGTATGATTTGATAAAAAATCAACAAGCCAATAGAGTGCCATTGAACCGGCAACAATAATTAAAGAAAGTTTCCAAAAAAACTGTTTATTCATAGTGCTTATCTCGAGAGGGTATGACAAGTGTTAGTACTAACTTATATGGTGCAAGTCAGTACCAAAATAGCTTCGCGGATCGTTGTCGTTATCATTTAAAGCAATAACCACGACCATGTGCCGTTTCAATGCGATTGGCAGACATGCCTGCGGCGATAAGTTTTTTTCTTATTCTGCTCAGGTGCATATCTAAACTACGATCGTACAAGCTAAACTCGCGGTCGAGCACTAAAGGGTATAAAAAGGGTTTGCTCAATACTTCATCTTGGTGGGCTACTAATGCCCAGAGCAGTTTGAATTGAATAGCAGTTACCTTGATAAATTGCTTGGCATAATAAAGTGACATGTCATGTCTGTTGAGTTGTAAAAGATCCACTTCAAGTTGTTGTTGAATAGTAGTCTTTTTTGGTTCGACTAATGTGCGCCTTAATATGGCCTCAATGCGAAATAATAATTCGGTAATATTGAAAGGCTTGGCTAGGTAGTCATCTGCACCTTGGCGAAAGCCATGAATCCTTTCTTCTTCTGCACCGCAAGCGGTCACCATAATTACCGGTGTTTTTTTATGAACTCTTAATGATGATAATACCGAAAAGCCATCACGTTCTGGTAAACGTACATCAAGTAAAATAAGGTCAAAGTCTAATGATAAAGCGGTCGATAAACCTTGCTCGCCATCAGTGCATTGATAAACCTGATGATGGTGTTTTTTGAGTAAATTGGCGACTTGCTCATTTAGCGCTAAGTCATCTTCAATGATCAATATGCGCGCTGACGGTAGCATAATTAGATGCTCGAAATATAAAGTGGCTGATATCATACCTTGTTTTTGCAAATAATTCTTATTAAGTTTTAGGCGAATTTAATTCAAACTGTAATTAATGTTAGTATGCAATCAATCACTAGGCTTTAAGAGTTCCTGCATGTCGATATTTCAGTTTTATCAATTTCAATTTAATAATGAAAACTACCAGTTAAGTAAAAATAACATTAGGGTGAGCATTCGACCTAAAACTGCACTCGTTTTAAGTTTTTTAATTGAAAATAGGCATGAAATTGTTAATAAAACGGCTTTGTTTGAAGCCGTATGGCAAACGGAACATGTACAAAATCATACTTTGTTTCAGGTTATTAGTGAGCTTAGAAAGCTTAGCCCAGAAGAGCTTATTCGCACTCAACCTAACAGAGGTTACCAGTGGTTAGCGCCCACCACGGTTATAGAAAAAGTCGATTCGGCTAGCGTTACTGAAAACAAACGGTCAGCCATAATGATGGCATTTAAAAAAAGTAAGACTAAATATTTAACAATTGCGGCAAGTATTACAGCGCTTACTTGTACAAGTTTTTTTCTTGGTCAGTGGTCAAGCAACATAAGTAGTCCAATAGCTCAAAGCGCTCATAGCATGCCGGCAGTAAATGCTTATACCAAGGGGATTTTGGCATTTGATCAAGGGCAATATAGCCAAGCGCAACAGTGGTTTAACTTCAGTTTGTTAGAAGACCCTAGCGCAGCGCAAACAAAATTAATGCTCGCGGAAAGTTTATTTCAGCAAAAGAGCTTGATTGAGGCGCAAAGCATTGCTTTTGAATTGCTAGACAGCATTGATAAAAGCGCTTATCACTACTCTTCAACGGCAGATTTACTTAGTCGTATTTATGCCCAACAAGGTTTAGTTTTTGATGCTTTAGCGTACGCAATTAATGGTGCTAATAGCTTACAAAACTCTAATGCTTTTTGTTCAATAGAAGTGAGCGAACAGCGTATTGAAAAATTGGCGCAGCAGCTTGTTGGCGATAAAAACCTGCAATTAAACAAAGACAAACTACTGGCCGGTTATTATAAACAAATACGAAATAGTGGCCAAACTCCTGCGGGCAATCAAGACAAGTTAACTGACTACGATACTTTGTGTGAAAAAATAAATGTACAGGTTGAAAATAAACAAACATTTGTTGAAGATACCTCGGCTTGTCTTAAGTCAGACTCAACTGAATGGTTAATAAGTTATAATAATTTTCAGCATAACCATAGAAAAGCATAATACAACTAAGCTATTGTAATAAAACAACATATAGATAATTATAGTTAGTTATAGATATACTTATTAGTCTTTTTATTTAGAAAATTTTATCTTAGCGCCTAAAGCATAGCTCTAGTAACAGACGGGCATATATTAGGTGTTAAGATGAAAAGAGAAACAACGGCTTTGCGTTTTAACGCAATGCAGCTAGGCAATATTGTCTTCATTATATTGCTTATTTGTGCCTATACGAGTGATGCACAGGCAAAGAATTTTCCGATAAATTCAGTCGAAAATATGACTAAGCAATCTATTTCAGCAGAAGTAGAAGCAAGGATTCGTAACTTTTTTCACCGTTCTCCTGGCATGGTTATCCAACCTTATAATCAGCAACTAATTACTATCACAATTGGCGCACGCAGCTTCTTTGCTAGCAGGGATGGTCGTTATATTTATGTTGGAAAAGTAATAGATAGCCAACTTAAAATAGATATTAGTGAACAACTAGCCCAACAAAATCGTCTAAATATACTGGCGGAAGTAGATGATAGCCTGCAATTAGTTTTTCCTGCAACGGGTGAGGAGCTGTTTGCAGTGACACTATTTACTGATATCGATTGTGGTTACTGTCGACGTTTTCATAGTCAAATGGCGCAATATAATGCGTTAGGTATTCGTATCAATTACTTGATGTTACCCCGAGCGGGTAAGCATTCTGCTTCTTATGATAAAACCGCTGCGGTTTTATGTTCTCTAAACCGACAAGAAAATATGACCTTAGCTATGCAAGGTCGATTATCTACTTTGCCATTACCAGCAAAGCGCACGTGCCAAAAAGAACTTGATCAACAAATGTTGCTATCAACTCAGCTAGGCATAGCCGCCACGCCAACTATCTTACTACCCAACGGTGGCATTATTGAAGGTGCATTAAGCCCTGAGCAGTTACTTGCTCAGCTTAAGTCGGCATTGTTGTAATGATAAAACGGGTTAACCTCTGTTAAATAAATTTATAAACAAGAAAATAAGGAAGTCTATGAAAACTCACGCTAACCTCACTGCTTTATCTGTGGTTGTATTGATCTTTAGCTTACTATCTAGCCCACTTGTGAGTGGTAAGGACTTTATAGCAGGAAAACATTTCCGTGAATTGTCCACAGCAGTTAACGATAAAAACGAGGTACGGGAATTTTTCTCGTTTTATTGCCCCGGATGTTATCGGCATGAGCCGATTATAGCGACCTTGAAAACAAAACTGCCAACGGGAGTATCATTAATTAAAAACCACATTGATGGCATGCCAGGCCGAGAGCAAATAATAGAAGAAGCATTATCAAAAGCGCTACTGACAGCAAAATTACTGCAAGTTGAAGATGAAATTACTGCCGCTATTTTCAATTATATTCATGTCAATAAAGCCGTGTTTTCGGATGAAGAGGATATTAAAAATATCTTCTTATTACATGATATTGATGAGCAACGTTTTGATAAAACCTTTAACAGTTTTAGCGTTAGAACAGGTGTTAAGAAAATGCAGCTATTAACAGAAATACTGAGGAAGCAAGGGCTAAGTCGGGTGCCTACCGTAATTGTTAATGGCAAATATCAAGTTGATACTGAGCACATTGAAACACAAGCGCAGTACAACGACTTAATTTTATACCTGCTAACAAAGTAGCACTCAGTTAAGCTTATGTTGACTTAAGCTTAACTTGCCAATAGTACTGAAATTTGAGTACCTTTATTATTATTAGCTGTTGTGACATTGAGTTGCCAACCTTGATGTTCACATAAACGCTTCACTATAGACAGTCCAAAACCATAACCAGTACTTTGGCTACCTTTTACTGCTATTTCGGTGATTTTGTCGGCTATTTCAGCCTCTATTCCTGAACCTGTATCAGCGACAATTAATTGATTATCAAGGTAACTTATCTTAACTTCACCGGTATCTGTATACTGAAAGGCATTACTGATCAAATTGTCCAATAAGACCTTTACCATACCTTGCTGTAGGTTAAGTTTCTTATTGGTATTATCATGCACGACCACTTCTACCGTTTTGTCATTAAGCAAATAACTGTGATCAATAACCGCTTGTTCAACCAGCGCCATTAAATTTACAGGTGATTTCTCAACGGCAGTTTGTTCTTCTCTAGCCAGTGATAATAACGTCACGACGGTTTGTTCCATTTGCACACTGGCATCACTAATGCGCTTCATTAGTGTATCGATAGCTAAGGCATTTTTAGCCTGTTTATCTGCATTCTCATTAAGGCTGTGGTTATTTTGTTGATGGTTGCTTTGATAAACTTCAACGGCATTTTTAATGATGGCCACGGGCGTGCGTAGTTCATGGCTTACATCACGGGTAAAGCTTTTTTCTCGGGCTAAAGCTTCTTTAATGCGAGCCATCGTTTGCTCGAGTGTACTGGCTAAGATCCCAATTTCATTGGCCGGGTATTGCTTGGCAAAACTATCAGGGATATGTTCAGGTGCTACACCATCAACCAAATCTGCCAGTTGTTGTAAAGGCTTGGCTGTTTTACGCCCTAAAAGCCATGCGATTGAGCAGGCAATCAGCATTAAGATAGAGGACATTATCAGCATAACTTTTAACAGCAAACTAGTGATGGGGCGCACTAATAACATGCCACTTACTTCAGCTAGTAAATATACCTGTGGAGCCGTTGACAATGTATGCAGATGGTAATGTTTGCCTTGTTCAGCAAAAAATTCATCGCGCTTGGGTTTTAAAAGCAATTGTGACTTAACTGGTTCTGGTAAGTCATTTGTTGAAAAGTACAACTGCATATAGCTATTTCTTGGCGTTGGCCAAGCACCATGTTGTTGATAGCTGTTACTCAGGTATGTAGCTTCTTGCTCTATAGTATTAGAGAAAAAGCGATCTTCCATATCGTACATCAGTAAAAAGCTCATCGCGCTATATATGCATGAGAGTACCAGAGTAAAAATACAAAACTGGGTGACAATACGTCGACTTAAACTGTGATACTTTTTAGATTTTTTTATATTATTACTCATCAATTTTTACCATCATTTATTTCATTACTGACGTCCAATGCAAAACCAACACCATGACGAGTTTTTAAGATGGCTGTGGCAAATGGCTTATCTAATACTGAACGTAATTGATATATATGAGAGCGCAATGCGTCGGACTCTGTTGGCTCATCGCCCCAGAGTTGTTGTGATAATTGACTTCGGCTTACTACTTGCGGGTAAGCTTCAGTTAACACCGTTAAAATTCGATAACCCATACTCGATAAGTTGAGTAATTGACCATCACGGTTAACTGTTTGTCGTTTTTTATCTATCTGCAACGGTCCTATGTTAACTACATCTTCACTTTGTAATAAATGCCTTCTCGATAATGCTAAACAACGCACCTCCAACTCTTGCAAGGAAAAGGGTTTTGTTAAGTAATCATCAGCGCCGACAGTGAAGCCAGAAACTTTGTCGTCAATGCTGTCTCGTGCGGTTAGCATTAATATTGGAATATGGCGACTAGACTTTTCTCTGATTTGCTGGCACACAACAAGGCCATCCATTACCGGTAGATTTAAATCTAGAATGAGTAAATCATAGTGATTGGCTAACGCTAAATCTAAGCCTTGCTGCCCTTGTGTAGCAAAGTCAAGGATATGGCCTTTTGCTTCTAAATATTCGGCAATATTGCGAGCTATATTAAGTTGATCTTCAACTAATAGAATTTGTAATGATGTCGCTGTCATAGTTTTATTGCCATCTAAATAACTCATAAGGTTGCTGCGGATATTAAATCACTCAAGACGAAAAAGCCAAAGCTTAACAAGGAGTGCTGTTAACATTCATCACGCTAATTGTTAAGGCTGTTTTTCTGTAAGAGTTGGGCTAGCATGTCAAACTTACTGTGAAACTAATGTGAAATGCTAGCCCTTGTTTATCTATTCTGCCATGAGTTGTCTAATAGAGCTGTCTAGACTTTTCCTACTAGCAATAATGCCTAGCGATACAACGCTCGTTAAAATGATGAATAAAGTCACTAATAGCCAACTAAAGTTTGGTTGATAGTTAAGGGAAAACTGCGATTGATAAATAAGTAAACCGGCAAGATAAGTACCAACTATTGCACCTGTAGCCGCGATCATTGCAGTGACTAACCATTCAATTATATTAAGTTTTAAACAGGTTGTTCGATTAAAACCAAAGCTCATGATAATACTATTTTTCTTTTGCTCATTGGCTTCAACTGCATTAATTGACGCTAATATAACGATACCAGCCAGTAAAATAATTAATGCAGAAAATCCAGAGATAACTTTCGTTATCATAGCTAAGATAGTGTCGAAACGCTCAGTCATTTGTTGCAATGACACCATGCGCAGAGTGGGAAACTTCTGCCATAGTTTAGCTAATAAAGCTTGCTGCTCAGCACTCACTTCTAAACTTGCCATGCTGTAATGTGTGGCTTGGATATGCGTTAACGCTGCTGCCGGAATTTGCATCCAAAAGGTAATCGAGCCATTACCTGATTTGAACTCATGACTTGCCGTTATGGTAAAGTTATACCGCTTTCCGGCAATGATAAAAGTTAACTCATCACCTAAGGTTAAGCCCATATCTGTTAGTACTTCATCTTCAACGGATATCTGCTGCCAGTTGTCCGTGTTTTTTGTCCACCAAGCACCTGAAATTATGCGGTTATTACTTGGTAGCTGATTATTCCAATGCATTCTAATTTCACGAGAAAGTCGTGCCGAACTTTCACTCGGTTTATCGTTATATTGCGCCATTGTTTGTTTATTAACTTCAATAAGCTTGGCGTGCATATAGCTTTTGTCTTGACGGATACTAATATTATTTTTGTCAGCCCAGACTTTTAGATAATCAAGCTGTTCAGTGGTTGCCTGTGAGACCATCAAATTACCATCATGCTTGCGCTGATAAGAGGACATAGTCTCGCCTAAGTCATGCATCAGCATTAAGGTAAACAGCAATAAAAATGCCGATAAACCGACACCTAAAATTTGAGTGCTTTTACTCACTAAACGTTGTTTCATCATAAAAAATACAAACGGCAATAAACCCGAACTTTTGTTTGTGACTTTCTCTCCTAAAGTTAATGCCAGCCAACTTAATAACAGTATTAACACTATGGTGATCGCCATTGTGGCCACAAGCATCATGGTTAACAATGCATTATCTGAGTAAGCCAAGATAACAACGATTAATACTGCCACAGTTACTAATTTTTGACCCATAGCTCGGCTATTATCTTTCGCGCTGGTAAATAACTTAGCGACACTGCTGTTTAACAGTGAAAACCAAACGGGTAAGTAAAATAATGCAAAAATAATACTGACAAAAGCTAGCGTTTTAAGGCTTAGAGCGTAATTCCATTGCCACTGCAAATTTGGAAAGCTACCGGCTAAGTAATAGATTATCAACCAATGACAAGCTGCTGCTGCAAGCAAACTAGTAGGCAGTAATAAACATATAGAAATGGACCACTTGAGTACTGAAATAATTATCCCAGTACTTTTCGATGCTCCTAAACTCATGCAAACAGCAGAAAAATATTGTTCTTTGCTTTGATGTTTTATTGATATTTGTTCAATGGCAATAGCGGCCATAAAGAATAAAATAATGGATGCTAAACCAAGGAAGTTCTCAGTTCGTTGCCAAAACAGTGCTAATGGATGATTACCTTGTTTATGGATAAGCTGGGCAGCAGGCAAGTGCTGTTGTTGCCAGTTTTGCAAAGAAGGCATTTGTGCTGAATTAAGCGCTAATAAATAGCGATATTTGATAAGGTTTTCACTAAAATTAAGTTTTGCCATATCGGCAATATTAATCATGGCGCGCATATCAACATTATGACCTTCCATAAGTCGATCTGGCTCATGCTTGAGTAACTTGGTTAACACAAATTCTTGCTCAGCAATGTTAACAACATCTCCCATTTTTAGACTAAAACTCGCAAATAAACGGCTATCAAACCAAATTTCACCCGACTTTGGCCCAGTAACGTTTTGCTCTGTATTACCATCAAGTGACGTTGCGGTTAGTAACTCTCCTTGTAATGGGTAAGTATCAGCGACAGCTTTTAAGCTGATATATTGCCAGCTTTGCTGATGGCTGAAATTTATTTTAATTTGCTGCGTTGCTACTAGCTGATCAACGTGCATTGATAAGTCACTAAGTTGTTTAGCGTTAAGCGGTTGTTGCTGACTTATTTGTGCATCGGCGCCTAATAAACCTTGCAAGTTCTGCGTTAAATATTGCTGAACACTAAAACTCGACTGGCTTAATGCCAACATGAAAATAAGCAGTATTGCTTGGGTGAAGCGTAACAACCTTTGTTGTGGCAAATGATATTCTTGGCGATAAAATTGCCAAGCCAGTTTACTATGCTCTATTAACATGCTGCCTCCATTTTCACCGTCTGAGAGTGACTATTGCTGAGCTGAGTTAAACCGTCATGAGTTAAGCTAAAAACATGCTCAGCCTTATTTGCTAAGGCCTGACTGTGAGTTACCATGATTAAAGCGGCATTACTATCTTTACAGCAATTAAGCAAAATATTGGCAATTTCCCCAGCACTCTTTTCATCTAAATTACCTGTGGGTTCATCGGCAAAAATAAAACGAGGCTCAAAGACCAATGCTCGTGCAATAGCTACCCTTTGTTGTTCACCGCCACTTAATTCATTAGGGTTATGGTTGACCCGATCTTGCAATCCAACCTTTGCCAACATGCGTTTTGCTTTACTAATGGCTTGTTTATCACCACGTAGTTTTAGCGGTAAGGCAACATTATTCAGTGCTGTTAATTCAGGTAATAAATGAAACTGTTGAAAAATAAAACCAATATCAGCGCGCAACGATTCTAAACTTGATTCTTGCTTACCTTTGACACCGTCCTTAATATAAGTACCTTGCCCTGAGCTAGGTTGTTCAAGACCAGACATTAACATCAGCAAACTTGATTTCCCTGCACCAGAAGGTCCCATAATGGCATAAGAGTGACCTTGCTTGATGGTGAGGTTGAGTTGTTCGAATAAAGTTACTCTGCTGTCATTCAGGGTAAAAGATTGGCTAATATTGTTGAGTTGAATATAACTGGACATAGTTTGCTGCCTCTACGGGGTTTAGTTAGCATTAGTGGTAACAAGTTTAAAATTTGTCTTGTGAAATCAATGTGAAATTTAGGCGGCAAGATTTGCTTTAAGATGGGCTTGCTAATGAAAGAGCGTTAGCTGAGAATTGGACAACCCTTGTAAGTCATCAAGCGGTGCTTATTGATTTTGATACTATTACAACAACCACGAGGATTAATGCATGGTTGTAATTCATCAGCGTCATTTTATTTATACTTAATCACAGGAGACTAACTTGGAGTTAGTGAGTTTTTCATATGAGTTACTGGCGTTTTTATTGTTAGTGGCAGTTGTTGCAGGTTTTCTTGATACTTTAGCTGGCGGAGGAGGTTTATTAACATTGCCGGCTTTAATGATGGGCGGCATCCCGCCATTAGCAGCGTTAGCAACCAATAAATTACAATCGAGCATGGGCACAGCGACTGCGACAATTATGATGTTACGTAATAGGCGAGTACGCTGGCATCAGGTGAAATTTCTGATGCTTGCTGCTTTTATCGGCTCGGCAATGGGAACAGGTATTATTCAATTGATTAATACCGATGCTTTAACTGTTGTTATTCCGGTGGTTATTGGTTTTATTGGCCTATATTTTCTCTTTACGCCAACAGTGGATCAAGCCAATAAACAACCAAAAGTATCATCAGCGGTTTATAAGCAAGTCATTGTACCGATCATTGGTTGTTATGACGGCCTTTTTGGCCCAGGCACAGGTTCATTCTTTGCTTTAGCTGGGAGAGCATTACGCGCTCAACCCTTTCTAGAAGCAACAGCAATTGCTAAGACGTTAAATTTTTCTACAAATATTGCCTCATTGCTTGTGTTTTTGTTTGCAGGACAAGTTATTTGGTTGGTGGGCTTAACTATGATGTTTGGTCAGTTTATAGGTGCTTGGTTAGGTTCACATTGTTTATTTAAAATCCCCGTTAACTATTTACGCTATCTGGTCGTGATAATGTGCTTCGCTATGCTGGTAAAGTACCTTACGGCTTAGCTTATTTTATTGGTTAAGATAAGTTTTCTTTCGCGCTGATGCATTAAAAACCAGTTGATGAGTAATAAGGCGCTGACAGCAAGATACAAGATACCCAAAGAATGAGTATCTTTAACAAACAGCGCATTAGCTAATGCGGCGAGTGCAGAAAAAACTAACATATCAATTGCACCTAACAAGGCGTTTACTGTACCTGTTTTATGGCGAAATGGTGCAATGATCAGTTGTAAGCAGCAAGGATAATAAGCACCAGCACAAACCATAAAGAGAAAATAACAACTCATACTATTAAGTAAAGTGAAAGGCAGCAGATAAAGTCCAAGGCCTGAAACGAACATAAGTGGCCAGAAAAGCAGTAACATTTGTTGATAACCTAGATTTTTATGCAGTGCTTTCGCTAACACCGCTCCTACTATTAGGCCAGAAGTTGCTAACGTTAAAAATAGGCCATACTCAGAGGCGCTAAGTTGTAAGTTTTGTTGAAACTCAAATGGAAAAAAAGTGACCGACGTCAAAAATAATAGCGTCGTAAGCCACTTAAATAGAGCTATGTTGATAAAATGAGCATTTGTCATTAACCTTAAATATTCACCAACAAGACGCTTTAAACTATTTTTGTTAATAATCTTAGCATTAGTACCTAAGTTATTGCTGACTTGGCTGGTTAGTGATTTATAACTGAGCCACCAAACAAATATTAAATGAAAAAGTAGTAAGAGAAATACCCCTTGCCAGTTACTGATACTGCTAAGCCAGCCACCTAATAAAGGGCTAAAAATGGCAATAATGCTCGCAGCAATTGATAAACTAGCCACGGCTTGATTTAATTTAGCCCCGTTTAGATGATCACTTAATACCGTTCTACTGATAATTAATGCAGAACCAGCACCAAAACCTTGCAATAAACGTGCAGCAGCAAAAATCAAAGGGTTAGTGGAAACAACCGCTAATACAGTGCCTATGATATAAACGGCTTGCCCAATGAGGAATACTTGTCTTCTGCCTTTTTTATCAGACCAAGGCCCATAAACTAACTGTGACAAGCCAAAACTAATAAAATACAGCATAACAATATATTGTGCGTAATTATTAGAGACTGAAAAATATTTAGCTATTTCCGGCAATGCTGGTAGGAAGATTTGGCTGCCAAGCTGTGCGCAAGATAATATCAAGATCGCTAATAATAAGTGCACGAATTATTGCTCACTAAAGGATCTTCTGTCACCACTAACAGTGCCAACAGTTGGTTTAACGAATGGCTGTTCATCAGATTGCATGACGCTCTTTGCTGATAATTGAAAGCGTAATACTTTAGCTGCCTTTTCTTTGGAATAAATTTGATTAATAAACTTTCCGCCACAACTTTCTATGACTTTTTGTGAGGCAATATTATTATGTTCACAGGTAACAATAATTGGCTCGGTTAACACCTGCGACTGTAACCAAGACAACATAAACTTTGCTACGCCTTGTCCTCTTGCAGACGGTTTAGTGTCGTAACCAACATGACCGATAACACGCTCTATCAATGGACTATTGCCGCGGCGATAACGAATAGTACCGACAACTTTATCATTATTCAGACAAAAGTAGCTTGATGTTGTTGGTGTATTTTCAGGTAATTTCTCGCCTTGTGCATGAGCAATGATTGTTTCAAGGTAGTGCTTTGGATCTTGTGTTGCTAGTTGATACTTTTCTAAACCATAACTAAAACACTCAGCTAAATACTGTTGATAAGAGGCCAAATACTTCATTTCAGCTAGGCAAATTTTCATGACTTTCTCTCTATATTACCGGTTCGCTAGAGGCACTCTAAGCAAGTCAGTGAATTAACCTGTGTGCCAAAAGTGACTAAAACACTAGCTTATTGTATATTGATGGGAATAAAAATAGGGTCTCATTCATAACATTGATTCCTTGTAGGAATTAAAGAGGTGATTATGGATTGGTTAGTTGCAACAAAAAGCTTTTGTTTATTGGCTGAGCAGGGCAGTTTTACTAAAGCGGCGAATTTGACCGATATTTCACCCTCAGCTATGAGTAAACGTATAGATTGGTTAGAGAAACAGTTGGGTTTATCGCTATTTATCAGAACAACGAGACAAGTGAGTTTAACCGAGCAGGGGCATGATTTTTTAGCAAAAGCACAAAGCATAGTTAACCAGTTTGACAATATGATTACTGAGGCTCAACAAGGAGCACAACAGCCATCAGGTATGTTAAAGCTTGCAGCGACTTTGCCTGTTGGTAGTTCAATCTTGATGCCGCATATTGAAGCGTTTTTAAAGCTATATCCTGCTATAAAAATCCAACTCGATGTTCTGCCAATTGGAGAGGGTCCTAAATTGGATCACGATTTAGTTATCTGCAGAAAGTATGATGATTTTGACTCAGCAACGCACAAAGGGCTGAAATTAATTTCTTATGATATTGGCTTATTCGCTGCGCCTAGTTACCTAGCTAAGCATGATGAAATCACCAGTTTAGCCCAAGCATCAGAGCATAATATGGTGCTAGGCAGCCATTTTAAAAGATCTGGTTATATAGAGATGGCTAACGGTGAATCTTGTTCTTTAAAAAACTACAATTTTGTTTCAGACCATCTTGATGCGCTGTTGTACGCGGCTGTAAATGCCGTTGGTTTATTATTCATATCACCTTTATACATCAAAAAAGAGTTAGCCCAAGGAAAGTTGGTACGCGTATTACCTGAGCATAAGAGCACAGAGTGCCAACTATGGGCCTTTTATCCTAATATGGCTTTTATGCCAAACAAAAGTCGACTGTTTTTAGACTTTGTCAAATCAAGGCTGTAAAGCGGTAATTTTTTATCCGGTTAGTTAAAGTGATGTTAACGCAGCAAGTTCTACAGCAAATAAATCAGTTAAAAAAATCAAAGCAGGAAAGACATAAAAGTAGCCTCGCATTAGTTTTTGAATGGTAGTATTGGCGTGATTTAACTCCATAAAATAGTCAATGATTCGTCGCCCTTTGTAGGCGATTGAGAAGCAAATAATCGCGGTTATCACTAAGCTTTTATCGGCAGTTTCAGCAACCAATGCGTTGAGTGAGGTGATTAGCATAAGAATAAACCAAGAGATATCAACCGCATTGAGTTTTGAAATAAAAGTATTTCTTTGCATGTTCTTTCCTTAACGTAATACATAAAGTAAAGGGAAAATAATCACCCAAGCTAAATCAACCATATGCCAATAACAGGCGATAGCCGTTAAGCCAATGTGATGTTGTTGGGTATAATAACCCGCTTTAATTTGTCGTATAGCCCATAATAAGCTACCGGTAGCCCAGCCAACATGAAGTAGATGATTAAAAGTCATGTAGTAGTACATGGTATAAAAATTGTTAGAGTTGGTGTGTATGCCTTGATCCACATTCCAGTGATACTCCCAGATTTTAATGACTAAGTAGATACCTCCACAAAATACAGCACGCCATAACCAAGTTATACTTTGCTTGGGTTTGTTGAGACGCATAGCCATGACAGCTTTGGCGACAAAATAACTGCTACTAATTAACGCAAAAGTATTGAGTGTGCCAGCTAACGTATTTAGTTGAAGTGGACCTTGATTAAATTGTTCAGGGTAGTGTGCTTTGGCAATAAAATAGACTAAAAAAAACAAGGCAAATTCTGTCAATTCGGCGAAGATACCTACCCAAACGGCTCTATTACCTGGAATTTTGTTGAGTGTTTCTGGCTCTTTAGTAACAGAGCCACTGCCATTTAAATGAAATTCTGTTATTGCAATGGTCATATCAATGCCTTAGTTGCTATAACAAGTGACCACCTGTGCAGTCACTTGATTGAGATAATGTTATTGTTAAAGAATGTCCGACATAAAGCTGAAAATATCCGGCTAGTTACGAAAGAACACCGTACTTTTTTGTAAGACAATATCGGGTTGCTCAATTGCTTGAATAATGAAATCAAAATTTGTAATTTTCTTATCTAGCTCATAACCATCGATAGCAAGGGTGATAGGAATTTCTTGCATAATACCTGCGCCAATAAGAATGTTCTTAGGTAGCTTTAAGTCATTATTGGTTAAACGATCGACATTAATAGCAAAGTGCAAAGGAATTTGACTTTTGTTGAGAATTTTAAGGGTATAGGTATTCTCGACTACGCCTTCAAAATTAACACGGTATAAAGCATTTCTATCACGAATAATATTAGCTTCTAATGGGATTCTGCTATTTATCCACCCTGCCAATAACACTATGAATATTAGGCTTAATGCTCCATATGAGACGAGTTTTAAATTAAAGCGTTTAGACGCTTTTCCTGCCAACTGCTGCTCGCTGGTATAACTGATTAACCCTTTGGCATAGTTGAATTTTTTCATCGTTTGATCACAGGCATCAATACAGAGCCCGCAGTTAATACATTCATATTGAATACCGTTGCGAATATCTATACCAGCAGGACAAACATCAACACATAAATTACAATCAACGCAATCACCTAAGCCAAGCGCTTTAACATCATCGCTACGTTTACGTGGTCCTCTACTTTCACCACGCTGTGCATTGTAAGCAACCAATAAAGTATTTTTATCAAACATAGCCGATTGAAATCTAGAGTAAGGGCATAAGTGAATACAAACATGTTCTCTCATCCAGCCAGCATTACCATAAGTGGCTAAGGCAAAAAATAATACCCAGAAGGTAACAGCACCGCTCCAGTCAAATGTCATCATAGTGCTGTAAAGTTCACTCACAGGCACAAAATAAGAGATAAAAGTTGTCGCGGTGAAGAGTGACATTAGCTGCCAAATTAAATGCTTAAACGCTTTTCGACTTAATTTGTTCAGTGTCCACGGTGCTTTATCTAAGGCGATGCGTTTATTACGAGTGCCTTCAATTCTATGTTCAACCCAGACATAAGCTAAAGTCCATACCGTTTGCGGGCAGACATAACCGCACCATACACGCCCGAGCCAGGTGGTAATAAAAAACAGCGCAAAAGCGGCCACCATAAAAATTCCAGCAAGCAAGATGAAATCTTGTGGCCAGAACGTGAAATTGAAAATTCGAAACTCTTGTTTAACAACGTCTAATAATATGGCTTGTTGATCATTAAATTGCACAAAAGGCATGGCAATAAAAATAAACATTAATAACCAGTTGAGGTAACGACGGATTTTTTGATAGAAGCCTTTCTGTTCTCTAACATAGACAGATGTTGGAGACTTGTAAGGTTTAATGATGAGGTGCTCTTCTTTAATATTAAACTTCATTGATTATATACAGGGTAATAATTGAGTAATTACCCTATTTCAATAAGTGCGCCAATATTAATAGATTGTAACTGATTGTATTATATAGTTTAAATTTGACCAGGTTATTTTGTGTGCCACGATATCTCGCGTGGTCGTGATATATCGTGGTTTTTGCTTGTCGATATGGCTTATTGACGAGTTATATTAAGCTTTTTCATGCGAGATCTTAAAGTGCTATCGGGCAGTGCTAAAATTTGTGCTGCGCCATTCTTACCACCAATACGCCATTGGCAGTTATTCAATACTTCAATAATGTAAGCCTTTTCAATTTCGGCAAGTGGCTTATTGGCGGTGTTCTTAACTTGATGACTTTTAGAGAAATCTTGCTGGATATTCAGTAAATCTGACGCTGATAATATGACTTCACGTTCTAAGATATTTTGTAACTCACGTATATTACCTGGCCAGTGGTAGCCTGACAGCTTAGCCAAACTGCGCTTGTTAATGCCTTTAATATTTTTATTAAGTTTGCTGTTTAGCTGCTTTACTATGCCATGACACAGTAATGGAATGTCTTCAATTCGTTGCCTTAACGCAGGTATATTAATAGGAAATACATTCAAGCGATAATACAAGTCCATTCTGAATAGACCTTGCTCAACCATGGCGAATAAGTCTCTGTTGGTGGCGACAATAACCCTAATATCGACCTTTATGGTCTTTGTACCACCAACACGTTCAAGTTCTCTTTCTTGCAGTACTCTTAATAACTTGCTTTGCGCTTCAGGTGATAGCTCACCTATTTCATCTAAAAATAAAGTGCCTTTATCGGCTAATTCAAAACGGCCTTTACGGCGTTCAGATGCACCGGTAAACGCGCCTTTTTCATGACCAAATAACTCTGACTCTAATAAATTAGCGCTAAATGCGGCACAGTTAACTTTGACTAATGGTGAATTACATCGTTGGCTAAGTTGATGTAAGTTTCGCGCAACTACTTCTTTACCTGTTCCATTTTCACCTAAGATAAGTACGGTACTATCAGTTTTAGCAACTAATCTTATTTGTTGCAGCATCGCGAGAAACGTAGGGCTGTTTCCTTCTAACCCAGAGCCATGCCAGCTTTCATTGATCTCTTCTTGCAAGTAACTGTTTTCATCTTGTAGTTTTTCCGTCAAGTTTTGAACTTTTTTAAGCGCGGCTCTTAGGTTGTTATCAGCAAGTCGTTGTTGGCTAACATCGCGAAATACCGCGACCGCGCCAATAAGTTTCTTTTCTTTATAGACTGGGGTGGAGGTGTATTCAACGGGAAAACTGCTGCCATCCTTACGCCAGAAAACCTCGTTTGTAATTTTTCGTTCAATGCCATCACGCATAGTATTGTAGATATGACATTCATGGCTAGGGTAGGGCTCACCATTTTCGTGACTATGATGATGATATTCGTGGATGTTTTTTCCAAGCAACTCATCCGCTTGCCATCCTGTCATTTGTTCTGCAGCAGGATTTATAAATACGGCATTACCATCAATATCAAAGCCATAAACGCCTTCACCAACGGCATTTAATAATAATTGTGAGTCGGCTAAAAACTGTTTAATGGTATTTGTCATGAGATTATTGCTTTAATGAGGGGGTGCACGAAATATCGTGGTTTATGTGCTTAGGTTAGCAGAAGGTGAGTTATTAAAATAGCAAAAAGAAGAAAAGCTAGATGAATGCTCTCATCTAGCCTTATTTGGTGGTTTATCTGTAGCGGTTAAACACTAAGAACTTTATTTACTGGCAGATCTCGAATGCGTATCTTACTGGCATGGTATATAGCATTAGTAATACTTGGCGCAACCGGAGGAACACCTGGCTCGCCAATACCACCAGGAGGTGCATCAGATTCAACAATATGTACATGCATTTGTGGTGCTTGGTTGATACGAGTAACAGGATAATCATGGAAGTTACTTTGCTCAACTTTACCATCTTTGACGGATATCTCGTTCATCAAAGCAATAGATAAACCGAAGATCATTGCGCCTTCCATCTGTGCTATTACTCTGTCAGGAGTAACGACAATGCCACAATCCACAGCGGTATGTATTTCTAGCACATTAACTTTATTGTTAACCACCTCAACTCGTGTTGCCGCTGCAACAAAACTACCAAAACTTCGCAAGAAGCTAATGCCCCAACCCTGATTTTCTGGTAGTTTTTCTTCTACATTGGCTTTGTCACTGATCAGGTTAATCAAGTGCTTCATTCGTTTGGTATCTAATGGATGTGCTTTTAAATCGAGATCATAATTGCCATAGTTATAGTTATTTTCAGAGGGGTTAACATCGCGGTCACTGCCTAATAAATTGAGCCACATCTGTCTTGGACTAATATTAGCTTTAACACTGAGCTCATCAACGAAAGAACCTAGGGCAAAACCATTATTAATACAGGCTACTGAACGAACCCAACCCGGACGGACAAAAGAGTCAGCATCGTGCTTTTCTATATTCAAATTATTGAGTTCAAAGGGTAAGTCGGCAAAACCTAAACCTAATTGAAAATCACTTGGTGTTTTTGCGTCAGGATTCCATAACCAAGAAATCGGCGGGTAGGCAACACGGCTGAGCCAAAAATCAGCACTACCATCATTTGTTAACTCGGCTTTGTGGTAATTGGCGGCAATAGAGTGATAAAAACCATGCTGGATGTCATCTTCTCTAGACCAAATAACCTTCACTGGCCGTTTGGTTGCCTTAGATAATTCAACGGCCTCGACAATAAAGTCACCTTTAGATTTTCGACCAAAAGCGCCACCCATTAAGGTTTGATTAATTTCGACTTGCGCGATATCTGCTTTCTTTATACCCAATTCTTCGGCAACTTTTCTTCTTGCCCATTGTGGCGCTTGCGTGCCGGCCCAAACGGTACACTTTTTATCTGTAACAACCGCTGTCGCAGCAGGTGTTTCCATTGGAGCATGATGAATGTAAGGCACGGTATAGGTAGCAGCAACCGTATTGCTTTCATTATATTGATGACCGTAGACATCACCTTTTGTTGCAACATCTTCGCCTTGTTGGTTTACTTTTTTCACTAACTCAGCTTTAAATGTCTCACTGTTATGGTCTTTTTTCTCACCGAGTTGCCATTCTATTTTAAGCTTTTTACGGCCTTCAATTGCAGCCCAGGTATTTTCTGCTAATACCGCAACACCTGAAAGAGGGTTGATATTTACCGGAATACTGCGTGGTTTAAGTGCGATAACATCAACAACGCCTTTCACTTTTTTTGCTTGGCTAGCGTCAAAAGATAGCACTTTTCCACCGACAACTGGCGGCCTAACTATGGTAGCAATTAACATATTAGGTAATTGAATATCTTGTGCGTATTGGGCTTTTCCTGCAACAATATCGTCCAAATCAACGAGTTTGACATCTTTGCCAATCAGTGAAAAATCACTGGTTTTTTTAAGTGTGACTTGCTTGGCTTTAGGTGGTGTTAGTTTCGCGGCATGTTTAGCTAACTCGGCAAAATTAATTTTTTGCTGTGTCTTAACATGAACAACATGATGGTTTATGGACTGTACCTGTGACTTATCGACTTGCCAAATATTCGCAGCTGCTTGCTCTAGCATATCTCGTGCGATTGCACCCATTTGTCTGATTGTGGTGAAATGGTTGCGAATTGAAGCTGAGCCACCTGTTGATTGTGAACCATACTTAGCGTCACCTTGGGCTTGTACGACATTTACTTGGCTCCAGTCGGCGCCAAGTTCTTCAGCGATAATTTGCGGTATACTCGTACGTATGCCTTGGCCCATCTCACTGCGGTGACAAATAAGGTTTACTAATCCATCGTTGTTTATGCTAACAAAGAAGTTTAATTCATGAGGCGCAGCTAACTCAGTTGCTGAACTTGCAATAGCTTGAGCAATGGGCAAATTCATGCCTAATACAAAACTGCTGCTACTAATACCAGCAAGCTTTAAAAAACCTCGACGGCTTACATTTTTAATAGTGGTCATTAGCTCTGTACTCCCTGAATTTTTATTGTATTTTGGCTAGCAGATTTAATGGCCGCTTTAATTCTTTTATAGGTACCACAGCGGCAAATATTCCCTTGCATCGCGTCAATAATTTCTTGGTCACTCGGATTTGGAGTCTCTTTTAATAAAGCACTGGCACTCATCATCTGGCCGCTTTGGCAATAACCACACTGCGGCACTTTAAATTCACGCCATGCAATTTGTACCTCACTTTCGCCGAGCTGTCCTTTGTCATTACTTAAGCCTTCAATGGTAGTCACCTCTTGTTCCGCAATCGCTGATACAGGTGTTACACATGAGCGTATGGCTTTACCATTTAAATGCACTGTACAAGCGCCACATTGACCGGCGCCACAGCCAAACTTTGTGCCGGTTAGCTTTAATTCATCACGCAAGGCATAAAGCAATGGCATTTGCGGGTCGACATCAAGGTTAATCGGCTTATTGTTTAAGGTTATCTTGATCATATTGGCTCCAGGTTTTGACAGTGTGTTTGGCTTTAAGTTAAGGGTTGTTGTTTTTTAGTAAATGGCTAACATGCTCAAGATCAGCCAAGGTATCTACATCGAATTTTGCTGCAGAGCAGCTAAGCGCAACAACATGCTTAGTCGCTCTTTTTAATAGTGCACCAGCGCCTTTATCGCCTTGTAATTCCATCAGTTCAGTAAAATACTTTTTAGGAAAAATAGCAGGTGCCATTGTTTTGTCTGCGCATAAGGTCGCTATTATTTTTTCTGGTTCAGCTAGGCTTTGCTCTACAAGTTGATGATAATGCTCATTATTAACTAAGGCTTGATCGACTAAAGCAATTAAAATATGGCTACTTTCATCTGTGATGTGTTTGATTGATTCAGCAATGCTGTGGCCCATACCAAGCGCATAATTTTCGATATGCAAAACCTTGGTATCGTTTGCGATAACGGGTTGGATTTTGTCGTGATTTCCGCCTAGTGCCACATAAATACTATCGCAGCTATTATGCTGACTGATTAACGGGGAAAGTTGTTCAATACTATGATTGATCAGTGGCGTACCATTAACATTGGCTAGTTGCTTAATTTGTATTGCTTGTTTGGCATCACGGCAGGATTGCTGAAAGCGGCGGCCTTCTCCTGCGGCTAAAAGTAATATATTTAGCCGTGTTTCTTTTGTGGGAGTGCTGGCACCAATGCTACTCATATTATCAGGGAGCATTGACGGTAACTTGTTGTATAGAGTTTTGATAATAACCGAGAGGTTGGCCATCGGCATTTTCGATGCAGGCATGAGCTTGCGATAAAATAGCTAAAGCGATTGATTCAGGTAGCTCTCCACCTAAATCTAAGCCAATCGGATTAGCTAATGGTATGGCTAATTCACTTATGGAGAGTTTTGCTTTAGCCAGTACTCGCGCAGTCCTATGCTGTGGTCCTAGTAAACCAAGGTAACTTGCTTTACTTAAATGATTATGACTCTTGCTTAGCTGCAAAGCTTGGGCATCTAAATCAATATTATGATGCATAATGACGATAGCATCAGCTTTATTTATTAGGAGGTTTTTGCCAAGATTATTATAGTCTTGGTTTATGATTAAATCCGCCTCTTTAAAGTACGATGCTCTGGCGTAACTGGTTCTGCTGTCGATTAAACACACATGCCAACCTAATGTTTTTGCAATGGAAACAATTGGTTTAGCATCAATGCCACCACCAAAAATAACCAAGCTAGGTGCGGATTTTATTTCAATTAAATGCGTTAAGGTTTTATCATTGTGATAATGAACGAGGTTTTTTGCAGCACTGATATGAGTATCAAGCTGATAGAAGCAGTTATTTCGATTATCTAGTTGTGATTTTAAAGTGATTAAATCGAGGTAATTGTTTTCTTTGCTTATCGGTTGCAATAAAACTTTTACTAAACCTCCGCATCCTATGCCTAATTGCCATGCAATATCATCTTCGTCTTGCATGTCATAACATACAATCGTGTTTTTGTTATGCAGCCAGCATTTTTGTGCTTGAATTTTTAAATCAGCTTCTAGGCAACCACCACTGAGCAAGCCATAAGTTTTACCTAGACTATTAATCAGCATCATCGCACCAGATTTACGATAGGAGGAGCGTTGAGTTTCAATAATAGTTGCCAGTAGCCATTGGCAATCATCTTTTTGACTAAACCAAGTCGTCAATAACGCGGCTAACCTATTACTCATATCCTTATTAGTACCTTGCTTTTATACGTAATCAAATAAGATAAATGACAACGAGCTAAAGTTAAACTGGTAAAATGTAAGCAATTAATTTAAGTTTTTACTCAAATTGTTGCCCTATTGGCTAATGGCAATTTTAGGCTGCCACTCTAACCAGTCGCTATCAACATTATCATGCAAAACAAAGCTCACTGGTAAAGTTGTGTGCTCGTCATCAACTTCCGGTGTAGCAAAGGCAATACCACCAGCAATTAGGGTTTCAACAGACTCTGAATCAATATTAATACCTGAAAAGATACCTGCTTCAATATTAACACCACTGGTATTCCAGAACCGACTGTCATGAGTAACCAGTGCTTTGTATGGTTTAGCAATGTTAATAAATATATTCACTGTGTCTGCAGTATCAGATAAACCAACACCAATAACCTTACCTACTTTTATTTGTCGATAAAGTACGGGGTTACCCACCCGTACAGAGCCAAGGCGATTAGCGCTAAGTTTGATATTCAACCCATAAGGCAGTTGTTCAATGGTTGGTGCTAATGCTAAGGCAGTAAAGCTAGTTTGGGCTGCGCTGTCTTTAAGCGTACTTGGTAGTAGTGCAATAAAAGCACCATCTAATAAAGCACCAACATTTTTTGAACCAACTAAGCCTATTTGAGGTTCTATTTTCCAAAATTTAGTGCCTTGTTTAGCATAATTAGCACCTAAATCATTTAGTAAGATTAAAGCAGTTACACCTACTTGATCATCTTTAAAAATCAAGCGCTCTACTAAACCTATTTCTTGTTCTTGATAAATGACTTTGCTGTTAACTTTTAAACCACTGCTATTGTTAAATTGTATTTCAATTGCTAAGCCTGCTTTTTCTGCTTGTTCAATGTGTGCAAATAATGTGAAATTCTCTAACTCCTTCACTTCATCGTTGTTAGCATTGCTTGCTTTTGGATTATAAAAGCTAATACCACCGCGCAATATGGCGTCAATGGATTCAGTTTTCACGACAAAATCACTTAAACCACCACTCATGGTAAGCCCGCTTGCATTATAAAAGCGGCTGGTATTATCAACCAAGTGGCGATGCTCTTCGTCAATGGTAATATTTACTCGAATATTATCAGCGCTTTTGTCTAAGCTAACATTGTCGACTTGACCGACGGTAATGCCCCGATAACTTACCGGACTGCCGGGCGTCGCAACGTTGGCGTGTTCACTAAATAAAGTGAGCTGTAAACCTGCTGCACTGGCGTGCTTAGCTGGAGGCGATTTTAATAAATTAAAATCGGTTTTGGGTTGGCCTTGGCCGACGTTAAAAGTGATATAGGCACCACCTAATAAAGCTTCGGTATCACTTGCTCCTGATAAGCTTAGACTTGGTTTAACCAACCAAAACTGTGATTTTTCGGTCAAAATATATTGGTATTCTGGCAATAAGCCAAGCTGTAACTGTTTATAATCGCCGACATTCTCAATGCGATGAATGCTACCTACTTCGATGCCTCGATATAAAACCCGAGTATTATTACTTACCTGTGTAGCGCTTTTGGTATTCAAAGTAAAATGAGTATTTTGCTTGGCAAGTTGGTTATTCGCATATAACGGAAATGCGTCACCATTAGTGATTGTGCTAGGTGTGCTTGTTTTTTCACTATCACTACTTGAAAAGGTAATTGAGCCAGTCAACATGCTTTGTAATGACTGTGCTTGTATATCAACACCTTGCAAGCTGGCTTTAATTTTTATACCGGAGCTATTATAAAAGCGGCTATGTTGATTTACATAATGAGTAAACTCAGGCTGAATATGCAGATAGACTAAATGCTGTTCTGGTGTAATGGTATCAATAGCTTGTACATTGCCAACAAGCTGCTGTTTATAATAAACACTACTGCCAATTTGTAATGAGCTGCGATCAGTGGCTTCTAAAACTAAATGCAAACCTGGTTCGCTATATTGATAAGGTGGCTTAGTATTAAAAACTTTAAATTGATTACTCGCTTTACCGGCAAGTGATGGTCTGATGCTAATATAAGTACCCATTAATAGGCTTTTAGCATTTGATACCCCAGTTAAGTCAATACGTGGCGCTACAATATAAAACTGCGATTGCTCGGTTAGGTAAGGCACAACCCTAGGGTTTACCTTAGCTTTAGCGATAATTTTTCTTGAAACGGGATCTATCTTAGTAAAGGATTCAATCCTACCAATTGTCAGACCTTGATATAAAATGGCGGCATTATGATCGACACCAGAATTCCAGTCTAAGGTGAGCTCAATTTCATGACCCATTTCTGCCGATTGGAAATCAGCATGTAATGGAAACATTTGTCCATTTTGCGCTGGTGGTTTTTCAGTTTGATATATTAAGGTATCAACGGCAATACCGCCCGATATAATAGAAGCCAAAGAGTCAGTATTAACTTTAACTCCTGCTGATAATGATGCGGTGACTTGTACACCACTGGTATTATAAAAAAGTGAATTCTCTTTTACTAAGTGGGCGTGCTCGGGCTCAATAAAAATATTAATAGCTATTTTTTTACTGCTCTCAATATAGTGGTAACCAGTTACATAGCCGATAGGTATCTGTTTGAAACTAATAGGGGAGTTTTCACTGATTGAACCTAAAACACTTGTTTCGAGTGTTAAATGCAAACCTGGAGTTGCCATATCTAATGCAGGCGCTTCAGGCAAAGCAATAAAGTGATCTTGGCTGTTAGCGTCATCATTGATATCAGGTAATATATTGATATAACTACCTGAAATTAAAGTTTCTAAACCACTAACACCTTGCAAAGAAATATCAGCGCTCACTAACCAAAATTGGGTGTTTTCTGTCAGATAATTGGTAAAGCTTTTCGATATTTCTACTTCAGCGATAACATGCTGTAAATCTTCAGAGGGCTCAACTTTTTTTACTAAACCCGTGATTAAACCTTTATAGCGTACTTCGGTTTTATTGGGCACTATGCCAGAGCCATTTTCAAACTCAATCGTTATAAACGTTCCTTGCTCTGATAGTACTTTAACGGTTAACCACAAGCCGAAAATAAGGGCGATAAAGGGCACAAACCAAATGATAGAGATGCCTTGGCGAGGTACTATTTCTGCTGTATTAACGTTATTGTTGGAATTACCGCTAGTCATGCTTATTTTTAAACTCTTTATTAAGGATGTTTGTATCTAATTTTTTATCCCACAATAGCCTAGGGTCAAAGCTATTGGCGGAAAACATGGTGAAAATTACCGTCAAAGTAAAATAGTTAATAGCAGGTCCGGCAGCTACAGAAGTCACAAAGCCCAATTCGACAACGGTTACCATCAAAGCGACGACGAAGACATCGAGCATAGACCATGGCCCTAAAAACTCTAAAATATGATAAACCCTGCTGTGCTTATCAGGTTTTAAACGTACGCCAGTATAAGCTCTATAAGCTAACACAAAAAGACCAATTATTTTAATTAATGGCACAATAATGCTAGCAGCAAATATAATAACAGCAATGGGATACAAGCCATGATCAATAAATTCGCCTATGCCTGACAATATAGTGGCTTCTTTAGGAATACCTAACTGATAAACAATCATTATGGGATAGAGGTTAGCAGGGATAAAAGCTAATAATGCGGCAATATTCCAAGCCAAGGTATATTGCAGACTATTCTGTTTACGTTGATAAAAGCTGCCATGACAACGGCTGCATTGCTGTGGCTGTGCTTTTAAAGCATTTACCTTATTGCATTTAGGGCATAAGGCTAACCCTGCCTGTTTAGCTGTCTGCATGTTCATCGTTACTTGTGCTGCAGTCTTCTTGACTACTGTTAGGAAATTTTTGCTCAAGCTTATCCCAGATGTAGTCTTGATCTAGTGTGCTTGAAGCCATTGTGGAGCTAATTAACCATAAAATGAAAGCAAGCAGGCCTAAATTAACTGTTAGCTCAGTATCATCGAGTAATTTATACATTGAAACGACTATGCCTAACATAAACACATTGAGCATAGCCCAATTGTCTAAGTGGTGATAAGCACGAAAGAAAGTTAATAATGAGGGTTTTAGGCGTTTAAATTTAAAATGATAAGCAAGGTAGAACGCCCCAACTAAACGTACAATGGGCACGGCAATGGCAAATAAAAACACTAAGCTGGCTATCATAAAAAAGCCACGGTCAATCAACACTAAAATACAGTCAAATAATGATGCTTGATGAAACTGGCCTGCCAAGGTAACGCCCATAATAGGCAGTAAAATGGCGGGTAACATTAACAGTACACCAGCAAGCGACCAGTTAAAGCTACGCTCGATAGAGTCTACTTTTCGTTCGGCTAATGCGCTACCACAGCGGGTACATTTAGCACTCTGCCCTTGCTTTAATAGCGGTTTGTCGTATAACGCATCACATTGCCGACATGCAATTAATTGCTCAGTAATTTGAGACCTGTCCATTCAAGTTATGTTTGCTGTATGAAGGTAGTTACTTTAGCAGTTTAATAATGATAAGCATAAAAAAAAGCAGCGTTAAACGCTGCTTTTTTGTAAGAAAGTAATGGAAAAGTGTTATTTCCTTAACGCTATTACTTTAGTGATGACATGTATTGAACAAGTTCTTCAACATCAGCATCAGATAATTTAATGGCAATATTACGCATGATACCGTTATTGTCATTGTCGCGACTTGCATCACGGAAGTTGTTTAATTGCTTTTTCAAGTAGTCTTTGTTTTGACCTGCAATTGATGGGAAGCCTGCTTGTTGCATGCCTTTACCATTAATGCCGTGACAAGCAACACAAGCAGTAATACCTTTAGCAGCATTACCACCTAGATATAATTTGTGACCAACATCACTACTTTCGCCTTCACCTGATTTAGCAGATTGAACAGCAAAGAAAGCGCCTAAATCATTCATATCTTCAGGTGTTAACGCAGCAACCATACCTGCCATTACCGGGTCTTTACGAGCGCCGGATTTAAAATCAGCAAGTTGTTTAGCAAGGTAGTTAGCACTTTGACCTGCTAAATTAGGGTACATACTAATAACACTAATACCTGTAGCGCCGTGACATGATGCACACATCGCTGACTTATCTTTACCTGCCTGAACATTGCCAGCATAAATTGCTGATGCAGGCGTTGAGCTAACTACTTCAACAGCGGCTGCTGGAGCTGAGCTGCTAGCTGGTGCTGCACTGTCATCACTAGCTGTTGCTGCTACTTCACCAGTACGGCTTAAACCAGAATAGTGCGCTGCTAAATCAGCCATATCTTGCTCTGAAAGATTAGCAGCCATAGGTGCCATCATCATATCGGTACGAGCACCTGATTTAAAATCTTTTAATTGCTTAATTATATAAGCATCGTTTTGACCTGCTAGGTTAGGGTACATGTCGGTCGCACTGATACCTGTAGCACCGTGACAAGCGCCACAAACTGCGGCTTTTGCTTTACCTGCGGCGGCATCACCTGCTGCTGCTTGTACTGCACTGATTGAACCTAAGGCTAATACTAGCGAAAAGATAATTTTTTTCATTGAGTTGCTCTCTGCTGGTCATTAATTAAATTACATGTTTGCTATTGTTCTTAGTGTAATAGTCTAGTTGTTATTTAATTAAAAAATGATAAAAAAGGTCTAAAAGTGACGGCATTTTACACTAATCTCAGCGCGGTGTAACAGCTAGCAGGTAAAAATCCATGAAAAAACAGTTAATTTAGCTGCTTTTAGTGCAATTTGATTAATAAAATAAAAAGAAAACGCTATAATACCGACATATTTTTTTAATGAGTTAAGCCCTTGTCTTCTACAAAGATACATTTAAGTAAAGCTACTTTCACTATTAGCGCCCCAGATATTCGTCGTTTACCAGAAGATAGCGGTATTGAAGTAGCTTTTGCCGGCCGCTCTAATGCGGGTAAATCAAGTGCTTTAAACACCTTAACTAATCAGCGTGGTTTAGCGCGTATTAGTAAAACGCCAGGTCGTACTCAATTAATTAATGTTTTTGAAGTTGCCGAGAATAGACGCCTTGTTGATTTACCGGGTTATGGCTTTGCTAAAGTGCCATTAGAAATGAAGAAAAAATGGCAAAAAGCTTTAGGTGAATATCTAGAAAAACGTGATGCGTTAAAAGGCTTAGTCGTTTTAATGGATATACGCCACCCACTAAAAGATTTAGACATGGACTTAATTCAATGGGCTGCTGATAGCGAGCTACCTGTGCTAGTGCTACTCACTAAGTGTGATAAATTATCGCAGGGTAAACGCAGCGCTGAAGTACTCAATGTGAAAAAAGCTTTAGAACCATTAAATGCAGATATCACGGTGCAAGCATTCTCATCACTTAAACGAACTGGTTCTGTACAAGCAGACGCTATTATTTGTGGTTGGTTAGCCATTGATGATACTGAAGCAGAAGTGCTTGACGATTAATTTACCATGAGTTGTAGGCTAAAAACTTGACCATGCAACTCTCCTTTCTTGAGCTCAGTGATTTAGTACTTAGATTTTTAATCATAGGGCAACTATCTGCGCTATGCATTGTACTGCTGTCTAAAAAAATTAATAACAAGTCAGTGTTATCCGTTTTTCTTTGCCTCTGTTTGACTAGCTATTTATTACTTACCGCACCTATTCCTGATCATCAATATGGCATGATGAGAGGTGTATTCTTATTGTTAGTAGAAATCGCGCCATATGTTTTATGGTGTTTGGTTTATATTTTATTTAACGGTGATCTTAAACTGCAAAACTGGTCCGTTTGGCTTAAAGCTATTGTTGGGGCTGTGTTGTTATGGTTTTTATACTTCTTTGGCTACTTACAAGGAGTGGGGGCGTTTCATCAAGTGAATCATGCGATTGAGTTCCTGTTAGTACTTCATATTATTTACCTAACAACTAAAGAATTTCCTGATGATTTAGTTGACGCTCGACGCCAAGCTCGAGTCTTTGTGGTTATATATACCAGCTTCTATTTTTTAGTCTTGGTTTCGTTTGAGTTAGGCGATGCATCAATAAGAGGCATGACTTTATTTGGTTTAACAAACACACTTGCCATTTTATTATCTACTTCTGTATTTAGTTACTTCTTTTTCAACGATAAATTTAAAGATGAAATGACGGATACATTGTCAGATACATTGTCAGATACATTGGCAGCAGAAAATACACCGCTAAATGCCATAGCTATACCGTTAGTGTTCCAAGCAAGCCATCAGCAATTATGCCAAGTAATGCAAGAAAACTTCTATACAGAAACCCAGCTGAGCATTAAAGCATTAGCGGTTAAAATATCGACACCAGAACATCAGTTACGAGAATTGATAAATAAGCACATGGGGTTTAGGAATTTTTCTGAATTTTTAAATAGCTACCGTTTGCCCGCGGCATGCAAACAACTTGAAGATTTAACTCAAATGCGCAAACCCATTCTCACCATTGCCTTAGAGTTAGGCTATGGTTCTATTGCCACCTTTAATCGTGCTTTTAAAGGCAAAATGGGCATGTCACCTAAAGAATATCGTGATCAATTTCAAAAATGATCAGAGTTTTTTGAAATTGATAAGCTTTCATTAACTATTCTTTCTACCATCTGCTGATTCGCAATTAAGGAATCACAAAGATGAGTAAAAAATTAAAAGTTAGTTTTGTTGTTATTGGTATAGTGCTATTGCTGGTTAAACTTAGTTGGCCAGTTTACCAAGCCATGGCGCATAAAGGTAAAGCCAGTTTTCTGCCTTTTTATCAATTTATAGCAATACCCAAGGAAAGCCCCCGTCAGCACAAGCTATTCAATGAAGATTATAAAAAATCGGCACTAACAGCGCTGAAATCAATAGATGAACACAAGGACACTATTAATGCACCGGCCATTTCTGCCGCTGTTGCTATTGATGGCAAATTAATTTGGGCAGGTGCCGCCGGTTGGGCAGATATAGCAACAAGAAAGCCAGCAACTATTGATAGCCAATTTCGAATAGGCAGTACTTCAAAAGCGTTAACGGGTACAGCATTAGCGAGAATGGTTGATGCACAGCAAATCAAATTGGATAATTCAATTGGCAGTTATTTACGCAATTTAAAAAATGATCGTTGGCACAAGATAACACCACGCCAACTAGCTTCACATACAGCCGGTTTACCGCATTACTTTAAAAATAATGATTACCTGGGCTTTTACCGAACAATCGCGTTATCAACGCGCTATGAACAAGTTCAACAAGCGTTAACTGTTTTTGATGGCAGTGATTTATTGTTTGAACCGGGAAGCCAGTTTAGTTATTCATCATTTGGCACAGTATTATTAAGCGCAGCAATGGAAGGCGCTGCCGATATGCCTTATCTTGATATTATGCAAAGCCAAGTATTTACACCGTTAAATATGTTGTCCACCAAGGCAGAATATCAAGCTAATGCAGATGATCAGTTAGCGACTTTTTACTGGAACAATAAAGGTAAACAGTCTTTGGTACGGGAATGGCGAGAGGTCGATTTAAGTCATAGGTTAGCAGGCGGCGGTTTTATATCTACCTCTACAGACCTTGTTAAAATGGGCGCAGCTTATATGCAAAATGATTTTATTTCGGCGCAAACGAGAGAGACCTTCTGGACACCACAAATATTGCCTGATGGCAGTGAAACACCCAATGGTTATGCTCTAGGCTGGCGTGTTATTACTCGCAAAATCGATGATGATATAGGAGAGGTAACCTTTGCCAACCATGGCGGTGTATCAAGAGGCGCACAAAGTTGGCTAATGGTGATCCCCGAGCATAATATGTCTATCGCGGTAAATATTAATGCCAATACTGAAGTGTTTTGGCATTTTGGCAAAGTTTCTATGCAGCTTGCCAAAACGTTTATTTTGGCAAAAAACGATATGACTCAACGGTCAATAAACTCGCTTTAACATAGGTTTTATTTATAGCCTTTATTTATAGCCCTATGTCGCTAAATGTTTAAACTGTAATTCCACTAAGCGTTGATACAAGTCACAACTTTGCATTAATGATTGGTGGTCACCTACTTCAACAAGCTTGCCTTGGTCTAACACTGCGATATTGTCGGCATGCTGAATTGTTGATAATCGATGAGCAATAATAATAGTAGTGCGACCACGCATTAACTCTTCTAAAGCTTGTTGAACATGATGCTCACTTTCACTGTCTAAAGCACTAGTTGCTTCATCTAACAGTAAAAGGTGCGGATCTTTCAAGATGGCTCGGGCAATTGCAATACGCTGACGTTGCCCGCCAGAAAGTCTAACGCCACGCTCACCAAGAAAGCTACTATAACCTTCTGGCAAGTTAACGATAAACTCATGAGCATGTGCTTTTTTTGCCGCGATAATGACTTCTTCATCGCTAGCATCAGGCTTACCGTAACGAATATTGTGAAATACGTCACTGCTAAATAAAGCAGGCTGTTGTGGTACCAGTGCCATTTGTTCACGCAAGTCTTTAGGGTCAAGCTGTCGTATATCTGTGCCACCTAGAGTAATGCGGCCAACTTGGGGATCATAAAATCGCTGCAATAATTCAAACAATGTAGTTTTACCCGCGCCAGATGGGCCCACTAAAGCTAAAACTTTACCTTGCTCGGCAATTAAACTGAGCTTTTCAGTCGCAGCTTGATCAGGTCTAGATGGATAATTAAAACTAACTTGTTCAAAGTTAACTTGCGCGGTTAAGGTGGCTGCCGCTACGGCATTCTCAACAGGTGGCAGAATATGACTTTCAACCTGAAGAATTTCTACAAGTCTTTCGGTAGCACCAGCGGCTCGTTGCAACTCACCTAATACTTCTGAGATGGTCGCTAAAGATGAAGCGACCAGAATAGCATAAAAAACAAAGGCCCCTAAATCACCGCCGCTCATGGTACCAGAAATAACATCGCTGCCACCTACCCATAACATGCCTGTTATGGCGCCAAAGACAATAATAATAACACCAGCGATTAATGTTGAGCGCTGTTGGATACGTTGGCGACCAATTTGAAAAGACTTTTCTACCTCGCTTGAAAAGGATTTTCTTTCTTCATGCTCGCGGGTATAACTTTGTACCGTTTTAATATGCTCTATTGCTTCACCGGCATAACTGCCTACATCAGCCATTGAGTCTTGGCTTTTGCGAGAAAGTTTTCTCACTTTTCGACCATAGAATAAAATAGGAACCAAGATAAAAGGCACTGAGGTTAAAACAATTAATGTCAGCTTTATATTCGTGGCAAATAACATCAGTAAAGCGCCAAGGAACATTAAGACACTGCGAAGTGCCATAGAGAAAGAAGAACCAATAATGCTTTGTAATAAAGTGGTGTCAGTGGTGATGCGCGACATAATGTCGCCGCTACCATTGGTTTCAAAATAACTTGGGTGCAAGGTAATAACATGATTAAAAACAGCCAAACGTATGTCGGCGCTGACACGTTCTCCCAACCAAGAGACCAAATAAAATCGAGTATAGGTGCCAAAAGCGATTAACACAGTGATTGCTAGAATAAACAAAACTGCTTCTTGCAGTTGTTGAATTGACTGCTGGGCAAAACCATTGTCAATCAACATTCTAACCCCTTGGCCAACGGAAAGCATGACAGTGGCAGTAAAAACTAAAGCTACCATTGCTGCGAGTACACGTCCTTTATAGGGGCGAATAAACTGAATAAGCTCAAATAAGATAGAGAGTTTTTTTGGCTTTTTCTTTGCCGAAGAAAGAGTGTCTGAACTGGCTGTTGCTTCTATTTGCGCTGACATAAGATTCCTTTTATCTAGCGAACTGAATGAACAGCGCAGATGATAACTTGGGAGAATAGATCAGTTTACGCGTTAAGTTGCTGTTGAACTAGCACGATTTAACAAAATGCGGCGTTTGAAAGAATGATTAATGTAAAGAGACGTTACACCAATTCTTGCCTGGTTAAAGTCAGGCTAACAATAAAGTGAGAAACTAATATATAACGTATTTACTGAATTTTAGGCATAAAAAAACCGATGACATTTTATGGGAAAATCATCGGTATAGTAGCTATGGGGAAGCTATAAAAAATTACTACAATAAGTGTTCGCTTAAGAACAAAGTGATTATAGAGCAAGAACTCTACATTTGTAAAGTATAATTAAAGTACTTACTCTATTTTTGTTGATCTAGATCATCTTTGCATCGGTGTGGAGTGTGGATCGTCACAAATAATGAGAAGCGCGTCACTTGATGAGAAATTTTTCCATCTATTTTCTAATGAATTACTCGAGTCATGTTACTGAGGTGTCACCATAACAATCGTTATATACATTTAATAAGTAGATTATCGCCGTCAGAAAAAAATCAGCTGAAATTCATAAGGACTTCAGGTAATTAAGAGACGACATGATTAAACTGATACCTTGTTTAATCACATTTTGCGAAGTTACATTATTCGTTGATCTCAAAATAAAGGTAAATTATGAAGTACATTTTTATTTCAATTGTTTTGCTGTTTTCTATTCTAGCTTTCAGTAGCAATAGTTATGGTCAAGATGAGCTTCCAGTATTGGAAGGTCCTTATCTTGGGCAAAAGCCTCCAGGCTTAACTCCCGAAGTTTTCGCTCCTGATATTGTTTCGACAGAGCATCATGAGTGGGGCCCTTTCTTCACACCCGACATGAAAGAGTTCTACTTTAGTAGGATAAACAACAAAAGTGGAAAAGATTCGTATTTGGTTTTTAAATTCGAGAATAATCGATGGCACGAGTCGGAAGCGGAACATGGGGTGAGTGGGGAGATCTCTCCTGATGGTAAAACTATGTTTTATACAAACCAGTATAGGGAGCGAACCGATGATGGATGGTCAGAGTTAAAAAGTCTTGGCTCTGCGTTTGAAGATATCGACATCATGCGCCTTACGAGTTCGTTCAAAGGCACTTATGTTTTTGATGATGGATATAAAGATGGAAAGGCTAAAATTCGATATTCTCGACTGATTAATGGTGAACGTGAAGCCCCGAAGCCATTTAGTAAAGAGATAAATACCGGAACACCGAACGTCCACCCCTTCATTGCACCTGATGAGTCCTATATTTTGTGGGATAGTAAAAGAGATGATGGCTATGGTGGTCTTGATATGTACATTAGTTTTCGACAGGAAGACGGTACTTGGGGGTCTGCCATTAACTTTGGAGATAAGATAAACACAAGTACCTCACGAGGTGGAGGATACGTAACGCCAGATGGAAAGTATCTTTTCTTTAATGGCCCTGCTAGCACAGGAAAAGGAGATGTATTCTGGGTGGATGCGCAAATTATTGAGGCACTTAGACCCAAATGACAAATCATATAACAAGCTACTTCAGCGGATCATGACAGTACGATCTCATTGCCCGCTGAGTAGAGCATTATGTAGAATCATCGAAGATAGAGGATGAATAAATACTTTCCTTAAATTTTCATTGAGCAGAAGTTTTACCGATAAGGAAACAACCATGAAGATAAATTTTAAAATCAAAAGTTTAATCACTTTTGCACTATTAACTAGTTATAGTAGCTTTGCCGATCAAAGCGATAAGAATGCTCCTGTGATTAAACTATTCAGCGCCAAAGACTCATCTTATGCCCTCGAAAAAACTATTCCAGAGCTTAAAAAAGCCTTTATAGATTCAACACCCGAAAATAAAAATGATGGAATTCCAGTTGGAGAGTTAGGTGTTGACGGGGGAGACAGAGACTTGATTTTTGATTTGGCTCAGGAAATCGCCAATAATAAACATGACATTTACGACAGCTTGCTCATCACTCATCAAGGTAAACTCATTTTTGAATCTTATTACTCACGCGGTCGTATCGATCTTCCTCATTTCCAAATGTCAGCGACCAAGTCTTATACGGCATTGGCCATTGGACGAGCGATACAGCTAGGCTACCTAACAATTGCCGATCTAGATAAACCCATCGTCAGCTTTCTAAAAAAGCTAAATCCGGAAAAGTTTGTCAAGGGAGTAGAAAATATTACTCTCCACGAAGCGATGAGTATGCGCTCTGGTCTTAACATTAACTGGAATAAAATTAATGAGCTGGAAAAACTCCCTGAGAAATTAAAGGGTCAGGCTTTTGTTCAGGCTTACCTAGAAAATAGTGCGCCAGTTTCAGAAAAGCCGAAAGCTTTCAGATATCAAAACATCGATGCGGATTTGGTGATGCAAGTTCTTGATGCTGTCGTACCAGGCGATGCGAAAAGTTTTATTAAGAATGAACTTCTCGACAAAATGGGCATATCGATTTACCGCTGGGATAATGACATCAGTGATCTGCCAGCCGGAGCCTATGGTACCAGTATGACTTCACGCGATATGATCAAATGGGGTACTTTAGTCATGAATAAAGGTAAGTGGCAAGGCACGCAATTACTGCCAGAAGCCTTTATTGCTAAAGCGACGAGTGGGATAATTAACACCGATATCCACAATACCTCCTATGGCTATTTTTGGTGGCAAACTGATATGAAAGTTGGAAATAAAAATTACCTTTCTAAATCTGCTCGAGGTGGTGGCGGGCAATATATCATGGTATTCGAACAACTTGAATTACTGGTGGTGGTCACCTCACATAATATACTCGGTTCAGATGACAATACTATCATGCTAATTCAGAACCGGTTGTTACCAGCGTTTGTAAAATAAAAATGGTTCGGCTGAACTTAACTCTGACATGCAGATACCGAATTGATTGCCAACTACTTCGGTGATCAATACAGTATCTGCGTGGAGATATTCTCTGGCAAGGATATGCTCCTTGATATATTGTACTAAATAAAGCTAAGCAATAAATAAGTAGCTAGCACAACAGCGACCCACATAACCATACTGCCTGAAGGATAGTTTTGTGACAGTAGAAAACTCAGTCGATCATTCTTTCCAGAAAAATAACTTAAATAAAGATTAAGCCTTAGCTTCAATGCATCCCTTAATGAACGATCTGCTTGCCAAATAACGCTAAAAATGTGTTGTAACGCATTTGGCATAGCACGGCGATAAATCCACTCAAAATCTAAATTAGTTGAGCGTAATTCAGGTGGGTACATCCCTTTAAGATTAAGCCAAACAAAGGCCAACGCTGAGAAGAACAGTAACTGCGTTTGTGCCAGTACATGGGTTGCATCATAGGGGTTGTATCCAGTGTCATAAGGCAACAATGAATATAGAGCTTGTGGATAAATACCAATGGCAATACAAAGCGAAGCAGCTATAGCCATGGCTAATAACATGTTATTAGGAGGATCATTTGCCTTTAAACCTGAATCATGAGCAAAGAATGCAAAGTATGGGATCTTTATTCCGGCATGATGGAATACGCCCGCAGAAGCAAACAATAACATTAACCAGATCCAGTCATATCCTTCTTCAAGTGCAGCAGACATCACCATTGATTTACTGACAAAACCACTAAAAAGCGGGAAGGCAGAAATAGAGGCGGCGCCAACAATACAAAGTATCGTGGTTTTAGGCATGGTTTTATATAATCCACCAAGATCAGAGCCGTTCATTCGGCCGGTCATCTGTAATACCGCGCCCATAGACATAAATAACAAACCTTTAAATATCACATCATTAAAGGCATGGGATACCGCGCCATTAATAGCAAGTGCGGTGCCAATACCTATGCCTACAACCATAAACCCTACTTGGTTGATTAGGCTATAGGCCAATACGCGGCGTAAATCGTTTTCAATCACGGCAAAAAAGATCGGGAAACATGTCATGGCCGCACCAATATAAATCAATATCTCGGTGCCAGGGTAAGCGCGTGCTAATGCATAAACGGCCACTTTGGTGGTAAAAGCACTAAGAAAAACGGTGCCAGTTACTGTCGCCTCTGGGTAAGCGTCTGTTAACCAATTATGTGCGATAGGGAAAGCACACTTAATACCAAAAGCAATAAGAATAAGCCAGCCAGCGACACTATCTAAACCAATATACCCAAATGCTAGGGTATTGTTTTCATGTGCATAAAAAAGCGTACCGACAAGAAGAATAACACCTGATAATACTTGAATAATAAGATAGCGCATACCTGCATCATAGGAGCGTTGTGTTCTTCGCGCCCAAATAAGGAATACCGAAGTAAATGCCAGTAATTCCCAGAAAACAAATAACGTTAATAAATCACCGGAAAAAACAGCGCCTAAAGCACTGCCTGCATAAAGCATTGCAGACACTTGTTGCATAGTATCGCGAAGATGTAATGAATAGATAATGCCAATTAGCGCGGCGATATGAAAAACATAGCCAAACATTATGCTTAGCTTATCAACACGGTAGGGCGTCAATTGGTATTCAAGAAAAGTAAATTGTAAATGGATCCCTTCAGGTACCATCACTAAGTGCAAGGCACTGACAATAGGAATGGCTATCATTATTGCACTTCGCAGCATACCGCGGGTGAATAATAGAATTATTGCGCCAATAAAAAAGGGAACAAAGGGTGGGATTTCAATCATCCACATGATGTTCTCCTTTTTTATTTAAAGTATTATTATTCAAAGAGTCGTTATCTACATCCGTGTTGGTGGGATTGTCATAATAATCCTCAGAACGCATCAAAAAAGTTCTCATCCATGTTGCAATAACCACTAGTACTACACAGCCGACAAAACCATAGATGGGGTAAAAAGCCCAGACCTTCTCCCATTCATGCATGATATGGCGGTGAATAACGAAATCTAAAACGACTAATACTGCGCAGCAGGCGTAAAGAATATGTAATAGTCGCTTGACGTTATTAGGGTTATCAAACAGATATTTTTTATCATTTTTCATGAATTATTCTCTACCGGTCAAAATAGCTGAAGCCAAATCAAATAATGGCTGAGGGTAAATAAATAACGTTAAGCAACCTAACGTAGTAACAACAATGGCAATTAAGGAAGGCAAAGGAGCCTCTTTTATCTCAAAGCTAGGCAACCTCTCTTCTGTGATGTTAGTCGTGCTGCTTAATTTATCAGACGATTTAAAAGAAATGAGCTTGGGGAAAAAGGCATGAAAAGGAATTGGCAATAAATAAGCAATATTGAGTAAAGAGCTCAACATTAAAATTACCATCAACACAAACTGTTCAGTTTCTATTGTGCCCATCATTAAATACCATTTGCTCCATGTGCCTCCGGTAGGAGGAACACCAATAATGCTAAGACTCGCAATAAAGAATGCGATCATTGTTATCGGCATTTGCATACCAATACCACGCATTTCGCTTATTTTTGATTTATGTAAAGTGACTAAAATGGCCCCAGCACAAAAGAACAAGGTTATTTTGCCAAAAGCATGCATAGCGATATGCATAGAACTACCAATTACGCCTGAAGATGTTGCTAGTAAAGCACCGATTGTTACATAGCCCAGTTGACTCACTGTTGAGTAGGCCAACCTTGCTTTCAAATTGTCTTGTCGCATGGCAATAAGGGAAGCCAGTAACACAGAAGCCCCGGCTAAATACAGTAAAAATTGCGTGGAGGGTAATTCCGCCAATAAATCTAAGCCAAAAATAAAGATGCAGACTTTTAATACCGTAAACACACCAGCCTTTACTACAGCCACCGCATGTAAAAGTGAACTTACAGGAGTCGGTGCTACCATCGCGGCAGGTAACCAGCGATGAAAAGGCATGATAGCGGCTTTACCAATGCCAAAAATGAACAATACCAATAAGGTGCTAGCAATTATTTTATCAACATCATCAGCAAATATACCACCGAGCTTAAAGTCTAAAGTTCCTGCTACAAGCCAGGTACTGACAATCGCGAGAAGGAAGAAAACGATTGATGTAGTCAGTAATATCCCGAGATAGACTCGCCCACCTTTTTTTGCTTTTTCAGTACCTGCGTGTGTCACTAAAGGGTAAGTAGAGAGTGTTAATACTTCATAAAATATAAACAAAGTAAAAAGGTTTGCCGAAAAAGCAAGCCCCATCACCGCCCCAATAGCAACAGCGAAACATACATAAAAACGTGTTTGATTTTTTTCTTGGTGGCTGCGCATATAGCCAATGGCATAACAAGTGGTCACTAACCAAAGGAAGCTCGCAACCAACGCGAACAACATACCCAGTGGTTCAATATCAAAACTAATTGTTAAGCCAGGTAAAAGCTCCCACCAATAAACGCTGATGGATTCTCCTGAAGATAAACCTTGATATAAAGTCACCACTAAAAAAATTAAGACTATGCAGGTTGAGAGCGTGACACTTTCTCGAAGGTTGGGATAACGTCCTGCTGCAACAATAGCTAGTGTTGCTAGGAGTGGAATAATAATACACAGTTGCAGCATCAGCTCTAAAGAAAGGTTCATGGTGATACTCCAAACAAACTCTGAACGGCGGCTTCAGCTACCTGCACACTAAGTCGAGTATCTATGCCAAAGTAAATGTTGGCGATGACAAGTGTCCATATAGGGATAAGAAAACTCATCGGTGCTTCTTTAACCTTTATATTTTGGTCTAAGGGCGCTTTGAAGTAAGCAACTTCTATTACTCTCCAAACATAAACAACCGCTAGCATTGACCCGAGAAGAATGAGTACAGCAATAGGCCACCATCCTTGTTCAACTAATGCAGTCAGTAAATACCATTTACTGACAAAACCAACCGTTAAAGGCACACCAATTAAACTTAATCCGCCAATTACAATTGCCGCCATCGTCAATGGCATCTGACGTCCTAAACCGCGAAAACCTTTGAGTTCAACACTGCCTACTCGGTATACAACCGCGGCTAAGGCTAAAAATATTGCACCTTTCATTAACGCGTGATTGAACATGTGCAATAACGTTGCGGTTAACCCTGCTACTGTACTTAAACTAAAACCTACAATCATATAACCGATTTGAGCGATGCTTGAATAGGCAAAAAGGTGCTTAACATTGCTTTGATAAATTGCCGTTGTTGAAGCGACAAAAATACCGATCAGCCCAAATGCCATAAACAATGTTTGTAATGGAATAGTCGTGAAAGAAAATGAGAGACCAAATATTGAAAAAGTAAATCTAATCAATAAATAGACAGCTACTTTGGTTGCGGTGGCAGCAAAAAAAGCAGTTACGATAGAAGGCGCGTAGGCATAAGCATTAGGTAACCACAAATGCAGTGGAAACATTGCCAATTTTAAACAGACACCAACAATCACAAAAACAAAGGAAACAAATACGGTACGAGTTTGTGCTACTTCAGGTAAACGTTGTGACAAGTCCTCCATATTTAGCGTGCCTGTCATTTGATACATCAAGCCAATACCAATCAAAATAAACGTGGCACCTATGGTTCCCATGATCAAATATTGATACGAAGCCCAAAGGGCTTGTCTCTTTTGCCCCATAGCGATTAAGGCATAAGCAGATAACGATGATATTTCTAAAAAGACAAACACATTAAAGGCATCGCCGGTTGCAACAATACCCAGCATTCCGGTAAGAGATAATAAATATAAAACGTAAAAATAAGTGTGCTTATCTTTCGGTATTTCTTTTTCAATGCTGGTTTGGGCTGCAACTAAAACGACCGTACTCATGCCTGAAATAATTAACAGTAAAAAAGCATTGAGCTTATCAATTCGATATTCTATTCCCCATGGCGCTTGCCAGCCACCTAATTCATAGCTAATTACACCAGAGGTTATTACTTGTTGTAATAACAAAATACTTATTACAAATGCCAAACCACTAACAAGGAGAGAAAACAGCCATACCAATTGAGAGCGATTTAACAGTAAACAAATAGGTGCTGCTATTAACGGTATGATAACTTGCAAAATAGGAAGGTGGACAATCACGCGTTTTCCTCCGCTTTATTCTTAGACTGCTGTTCTTCATTGTCTTGTTGTTGAATTTCTTCTTCTTCAATTGAGTTATAGCTTTCTTTAATACGAACAACTAATGACAAACCTAACGCAGTGGTAGCAATTCCAACAACAATCGCGGTCAGAATAAGAACATGAGGTAAAGGGTTAGAGTATTGAGTGATACCATCAGCCAAAATGGGGGCGGTTCCTCCATCAACTTTTGCCATACTAATATAAAATATAAATACCGATGTTTGAAAAATAGTTAAGCCAATTAATTTTTTAATTAAGTTACCGTGAGCAATCACAATGTAGAGCCCAATCATCATCAGTATTACAACAGTCCAATCATTAAAAAGACCTATTAACATGCAGATGACTCCTTATCTTGAGATCGCTTTTTATGTTGTTGGAGCTCTCTGCGACCTGCGAAGTTGAAAAAGATAACGACCATTACCGCGGCAACAGTACAACCTACTCCCCATTCAATGACTAAAATACCTAGATGTTGACCTGTAATGGGATTACTCGATAACACATTGTAATCAAGGAAGTTCCCTCCATTCATCAAGGATACAATACCAACACTGCCATAGATCAATACCCCCAATGCAGCAATTACTTGAATAAAGGTTTGATTAATGACTTTACGTGCGGTACTCAAGCCAAAGAGCATCGCATATAAAATAATAGCGGCAGCAAAGATAACGCCTGCTTGAAAACCACCACCAGGACCAAAATCACCATGGAATTGAACATATAGGGCAAACAATAAAATAAAAGGAATGAGCATCTTAGCGATAATGCGAACAACAAGGTGTTGCTGATGCATGGAGTCATTGATTAATTCAATTTCTTCATCATTCTCTTTAGAGCGAACAACAGATAACAGTGTTAGCACGCCTATACCTGCAGTAAAGATCACAACTACCTCACCAAAGGTGTCAAATGCTCTATAACTTGCAAGTACTGACGTGACAATATTAGGTATGCCGATTTCCTGCATCGAATCGTTGATATAACGAGGTGAAGTGTGGTTATGAATGGGCGCATCCGCTTTACCAAAATATGGCATATCTAACGTGCCGTAGATTAGTAACCCACCTGTTATAATCACAACAAATAATGCCGGTAGTGGTTTGTGTCGAGTTGGCTTTTCTTTGCGCCCAGTCATCGTGATAACAACCAACATGAGTAAGGTTGATATACCAGCTCCCACAGCAGCTTCAGTAAAAGCTACATCCACAGCATCCATTGCAACAAAAAAGCTTGCGGATACAAGTCCATAAATACCAGCGAGCATAACAACGGCAAATAAATCTTTCATACGAATTATCGCAATGGCGATAACAACCAATAAAGTTAATAATACGATATCAATCAAATAATCGATGAGGTATTCTCCTTTTCTTTAGCCTGGCTGAGGTTGTTTGAATCTTTAGGTATGACACCATTATGAAAAGCTGCTTTGGCTAAGACATGGCTGGTTGTCGGGCCAATTAACAAGGTTAAAAGCAACACCATAACTAATTTGGCAAAGACTAAAAAATCGGTGCTAAGTATCATAAGACCGGTCAAAATCATTCCAGTACCTAAGGTATCTGTAACGCCGACGGCATGCATACGAGTATAAAAATCAGGAAAACGCAACAGACCAATACCACCTGAAATACAAAGAAAGCTACCAACGAGTAAAAATAAGCCACTACTAATCGTTATTACAATTTCCATTTATAGCTCCTTTTCTATCGAATTGTTATTTTCAGGTGTGTGTTTAAATTGATTTGTATCCGAGTAACGTAATACCCCAATGACACTGATAAAGTTGATCAGTGCATACACTATGGCAATATCTAAGAATTCAGGCCTGCCCATTACAAAGCCCAATAAAGCAATAAGCAATACCGTTTTAGTGCCAAACATATTAACCGCTAAAATACGGTCATAAAGTGTAGGTCCAGCAATTCCTCTAATAATTGCTAGAATCATGGCGACAAAAATAGCAAGTGTGGTTGCAATTAACATTAGCGTTCCAATAAAGTTACTCGGCGATCCATCTCACCGATTTCCAACGACTCAAGATCCTTATAAAGTAAGGCGTGTACGGTAATTTCGTTATCTACTATATCAATTGCTACTGTACCTGGTGTTAAGGTAATTGAATTAGCATAGATAACTTTTCCCATGTCAGTTTTCTGGCTGATTTTAATGGTTTTCAGTGTTGGGGATATACTCTGTTCACCTAACCAAATATGTTTTACCACAGTGATATTGGCTTTAATAATCTCTTTGATTAACCACAAATAGTAACCAAATATTTTGCTTGATAAATAGATCGGTTGTGACTCATGGTCAACGACATCCATTTTATGAACTATGACTAAAATTAACGCGATAGATGCGAAACCAAGAGATAAGATTAACAAGCTGTAATGGCCTGAATTAAGTAGCCAAAATGCTACTAAAGTCAGAAATAAACTAATGCTATGTTTCATTGATAAACCCTTGCGCCATTCATGAGGTAAAAATTAATCGTTTAATTGTGCGACTTGCTTTTTGTAACACACGGTCTATTACACATTCAAGATCCATTTGTGTGTCTTCGATAACAATATCTCCTTGGTTAGCAATTGCTAACGTTAGTCGACAATGAGTATTACTACTCCCCTTAGCATTGGGAACATTAGTGAGTTTTATTGAAATTTTGGTGATAAACGGCTCAACTCTAGATAATGCGAGCTGTAACTTTCGCTGAATTTTCGTTTCTAAATCACCATCCATATCAACCCCGGAGGATTGGATACTTACCTGCATTATTGCCTTACCTTTTTGGTGTTATCAGCAAATATATTTTCCTATTAGTAAAAGTCGATATCGTAAATATCGCAAAAAATAAGAGGATTATATGCACAAATACTGTATAGAATATCACTAATATCAAAATATTATCTATAAGTATGCATTACTTATAGCTTACTTGTTGTTGTTGGTAAATTCGAATATTATTGTTTTTTTCATCGAAAAAATGGAGTTTATGAATTATATGAGCCCACTAAATTACAACCATCTTTTTTATTTTTATGCTGTCGCGACCGAAGGTAGTATCACCAAAGCCAGTGCAAGGCTCAATTTAACACCACAAACCATAAGTGGTCAGCTCACGAATTTTGAAGAGAAAATAGGGACTAAATTATTTGATCGTAAAGGAAAAAAACTTCAATTATCAGAAATGGGGCAATTGATATATAGCTATGCTGAAGAAATTTTTCAATTAGGCGATGAGGTAACACATATATTAAAAAGAAGCGATCCAACTCAATGGCATACTTTCACTGTAGGGATAACTGAGGTAATCCCTAAAGTATTGGCTCACCAATTATTATCGCCCGTTTTGAAAATGAGTGAACGCGTTCGCTTGATATGCCAAGAAGGTGATCAAAGTAGTTTAATTGCAGATTTGTCTGTCAACAAGATAGATTGTATTTTGACGGACCAACCTCTTCAACTGGGTAGCCATGTTAAAGCGTACAATCACCTACTTGTGGAAAGTGGTTTTACTTTTTTTGCTACAGAAACGTTAATAAAAAGTAGTAGTAACGAGTTTCCTCAATGCTTGTCAGATTTTCCTTGGCTTATGCAAGGTAAGAAATCAGCAGTCAGAATGCGATTATCATCTTGGTTAGAGAAACATAATATATCACCTAATATTGTTGCAGAATTTGATGATAGTGCGTTGTTGAAATCTTTCGGCCAAGCTGGATTCGGTGTTTTTAGTAGTCCCACATTAATTGAAAAATATGTTGTTGATAAATACGATGTCAAGATTATTGGGCGCGCAGAGGAAATCAAAGAGCAGTATTATATTATCACCCCGGAGAGGAGATTAAAGCATCCTGCCATTATTGAGATAGTCAATGGTATAAATAAGCAATAATACAGCCTGTTTGTTTCTATTATAATCAGTGTATTGAAATAGTTTAATACTCGTTTATAAGCAATGTCGTGATACCAAAAAACCGTTAGTGTAGTTAATATTGATATTAGCAACAGACTTTAGTGGTTTATTGGGGGAAGCCTTTCTCAATTAGAATGTTTATATGATTATTACTAATCATATATATCCAAGGCGGCTGATAAAAAGTGTCTAGTTCCCCTTTTTTGACTCTGTGAATTTTGTCTTACTTTTTCTTCTGTTGTTTTGTTATTACTATCTTTTTTTAGATGCTTATCAATAGACTGTTCTTGCAGTATTATTTTTTCTAGATCATTTTCTTTTAACCATATTCCGTGGCATTTTGGACAATCATTAACTTCAATTGAAAAACGGTTGCTAACGGTTAAAGAAATTTGACATTGGGGACAGATCATTACATTACCTTTATGGTTAAATAGGTGAGTAATTTTTAAACTATCACGATAAGTTGTTAATATATATTCGAATATTCATTCCTTTTTGTTCGTGTTTTACGAATGTAACTCGAGAAGGTAAGGACAAAGATATACGTAAGCTAAGTCTGGAAATTATAGACGTTTATTCAATTTAGACTCCAAAAGAATATCCTCTTTGTTTAGGACCCTACTAGACTGCTCTAGCAATAACGCAAGTACTTGTGCTTTACTATAACGAATGGCCAATGTCTCGCCATTATTAGTTAATAGCAAACTCTCACTATCAAATTCAAACTCATTAAACCTATAACGCATCGTTTTCTATTTGACCTACTTGCTTTATGCTATTGCCGATATCTTAACTCAATAACACTACGGTTGTCGGCTATCCCTCGGAATTTATTTTCTAACCAATTGTTTCGTTTTTTATAACTTTTTCATATCTTTCTTATAAGTTGAGAGGTAAAAATATAGTTAAATTTTTCTCAATTTAGCTATAGCCCAGAAAACACCTCTTAAGAATTCTCATTCTCTGTGACGGTCCAGAGATTATTTAGCTTTCCTTTACTATTGTATATAGTCCGCTTCACCACCATAGCGGTGTCAAATATAAAGGGCAGCTATTCCAACGCAAGAAGGCTCTGGCGTGATAGACACTTAATAATACAAAACTATGAATCAATAAAGTTCAGCACTTCTTCAACCTGATGTGTTCTTCGTTTAATGAATATTTGCTTTATGTGCTTTCGCAACCAAATTAACCCTTCATCGGCACTTTGTCGCTTATGCCATAACATTGAAATGGAAGAATGAGGAATATCTATTGGCGGGTGGGCAATTGCAAGCTCACCGCTAGCTAAATAATTATGAATAAGATCAGTAGGTAAAATTGCAATAAGATCACTCTCTTTAATAATAGGCACAGCGGAGGAAAATTTATTGACCGTAAAAGCTATTCGTCGAGTCAATCCTAATTGCTGTAAAGCTTGATCTGTCGGACTAGCAATATCACCAGATAATGAAACTAATAAATGCTCTGCTAAGGAAAATTCCTCTACAGTTAGGAGCTTTTTTGTCAACGGGTGATCTTTACGCATGACACAGACATAGCTAGTATCAAATAAGTGATCTGAACAGATATTTTCTAATGAGCGGTTACTTTGTCCTATAACAAGATCAACATCAGCACCATCCAATATTGGTTTGGTACAAGCTATGGTATAAGGGACCGCATGTAAGTTTAGTCCAGGGGCTTCTTTCTCGAATAATTTCCGTATATCCAACCAGAGAGCATCAAGAGCAATATCAGGTAAAGCAACTCTAAATGTTCGTTTAGCACTTCTGGCCTCAAAATTTTCAGGCTCTATAGCTTGATTGATATTATGCAGGGAATCTCGCACTTTTTCCCAAAGGTTGTTTGCATAGGTTGTAGGCTGTATTTTTCGGCCATCTGGAACGAACAACTCATCTTTCCATAATACTCGCATTCTGGCCACAGAATTTGAAACAGCGGGTTGAGTCATTGATAATCGCTCAGCCGCCAGTGTTATTGATTTTTCGGTCATTATTACATCGAAAATAACCAATAATTTTAATTCATGAGGCCGCATAATTAACGTCCCTAATTATTGTTTTAATTCATCATATAATTTTATATATAAGTTGTCATCTCAATCTATTCATCATATTTAGAAATGAATATGATGTCATTATAAAATTATATTTTACGTCTATGCTCCCTTAATATGAATTACTTAGTCGAACACAGATAACGAGTATAAAGATGAAAATAGTCTCCACATTGATGATTCAGTTTATCGCTATTTTTTGTTGGTGTAGTTTTGCAGGTGCGCACAACCACGACAAGAACAAAGGTTTCGATATCAAGGTAACTGACCTTGGCAGTGGTATTTTTGAACTAAGAACAGACCGCTCGGGCAATGTTGCCGTGTTAATTGGTGAAGACGGTGTTTTCATGGTTGATACACAGATGGAGCACCTGGCCGAGCTTATTGATGGTGCCCAGAACAAACTATCTGATACTCGCGATGTCGACCTTATCTTCAATACA
>Ga0114909_1000124_pt1 | contig 58992 bp, 52 predicted proteins | sample MalvireepMed_906_FD_87290 | JGI IMG/M metagenome (GOLD analysis project Ga0114909, IMG submission 87290) | Marine viral communities from the Global Malaspina Expedition - Malaspina viral metaG DeepMed_906 | ecosystem: Environmental > Aquatic > Marine > Oceanic | place: Mediterranean Sea...
ATAAGCTAATTCACTCTCGAAAAACTCACTGGATGTACACAACGAAGTACACCGATGTTGCTTCAATAACTCAAACTATTGCTATCATTAGCATACAGTCCAAGATTCAAGTCCTCACTAGGGGACCGAACCAGTGAAGGCACCTGATTGATTCGCCATAGGTATACTCAATAAAATTCAGAGGAGCAATAGACACTTTAAGAACAGCATGCGTTCCTGCGTCATTTAGTGTGATAGCGTACAAACGGTACTTAAATATCGGATACGCATGGAGAGCTCACAAGATTTTATAGGTCATTGGACAGAATATAGCCGCGGTAAAATTCCTACCAAGCTGTGATCATATTCCTACCAAGCTGCGGTAAAATTCCTACCGACTGAGGACTTTTTCAAACTCTGTACAACTAGAATTATCCCCGCAAGTCTCTGTTTCAATTGTAAATATTATTCGGGGCTGTCCTAACCATAACAATTTTATTTTGAGCTGACTATATATATTTCAGCTCTAACTTATCATAAAGAAGCCGAGATTTTTTATTAAGCTATTTATCTAGTGCATGGATTCAAATATTTTCTCAAGTTCACATGAACCCCTTCTCGTCCATTAATGATTTTTACATCAGTTATAGTTTCAATCCACTAGACTCCCTCACATAAGCTATTTCTAGCCCTCGTAAATCCGTCAGCGAAAGTTAATGAATTGGTAATTTTGCAAGAGATATACTTGCTATTACTTAGAGATTCTTGCATTCGAAATAAAACCCTCATGCTTTACCTTTCCGTTATTCATCTTCTTTTCAATTACTAAGCCTACAACAGTCCTAAAACTGTTTCATTCGGAACTGCTCTTACTTATTAGAGAGATCACCATGCACCATTTAAGGACATGCAAAGATTAATTTGGTGCATCCGTTCGCACTCTCCAAACAACCTCATTCCTCACTAAAACAGGTACTGTTCATATGGTACATTTACGGAAAGGGTTAATGATTGTTTTGTCACTTATTTTTTTCTTTTTAATATTGGCATAAAGGTTGCTATTTGTAAGTTACAACCTCCAAATTAGAGATATTGAATAATGAATCAATCTGACGACTACCCTTTGAGTGCTGTACCAACTGACAAGAGAAAAGGTTTATGGTCCATGATGTCAATATTATTGGGCTTTACATTTTTTACTTCTACAATGTGGGCAGGCGGTACACTTGGTAAATCATTTTCATTTTACGAGCTAATTTCTATTATATTCATAGGTAACTTATTGCTTGGATCTTATGCAGCAAGCTTAGGTTACATTGCATGTAAAACTGGTTTAAACACCGTGTTGTTAGGTCGATATTGTTTTGGACTAAATGGAAGTAAGTTATCTGACTTTGTATTAGGATTTACACAAATCGGTTGGTATGCATGGGGTACTGCGACGATTGCCATTATCATTGTCAAGTTGCTGGAATTACCAGATACATGGCTCACGCCATTGATGATCTTTTTTGGTTTTGGGTTTTGTATCAGTGCCTATATAGGCTATAAAGCGTTAGAAATTCTTTCAAAAGTCTCCGTACCTGCGATGCTATTTTTTATAGGCTTATGTTTTTACAAAGGCATTCTCGATATAGGTGGTATTTCCGAATTTATAGCTATTGAGCCCACGGAGAGTATGCCAATCGCAGCTGCAATTACCTTGGTATTTGGCACTTTTGTAAGTGGAGGCACGCAAGCGACAAATTGGAGCCGTTTTGCTAAATCAGGAAAAGTAGCGGTTATAAGTACTTTAGCAGCATTTTTTATTGGCAATGGCTTGATGGTATTTGTCGGTGCTTTTGGTACTGCTATCTATCAACAAGCGGATATCGTTGATGTGCTTGTTGCTCAAGGTTTCATGCTTGTCGCTATCCTAATGCTATTCACTAATATTTGGACTACCCAAGATAATACTATTTACAATTTTGCAGCTGCAGGATGCAACTTGTTCAGAACAGATAAAAGGCGTTTAGTCACCCTATTCGGTGCTGCATTAGGCACTGTATTAGCTGTCATGGGCATGTATAACATGCTAATACCCTTTCTAATACTTCTAGGGACCTTCATTCCACCAATTGGTGCGATTATCATGACAGATTTTTGGGTGAAATATAAAGGTAATATGCCAGATTTAAGCAGTATCGAATTACCAAAGTACAATATAGTTGGATTATCAGCTTACGTGATTGGTTCAGGTTGTGCTTACGCTTCACCTTGGATTGCTCCACTTGTTGGCATTATTACTTCTGCTATTGCTTATACAATATTATTGAAGCTCTCTACTGTAAAAACTCAACAAGAACAGAGTATTTAATTAATGATATCTATTGGATCGTTAAATCAAATAAGTGGACTAGAAGCTCTTCGATTTAGAGCCGGTCTGCAGGGCAGTAAAAATGCGATACGCTGGCCCTATATTGCAGAAAACACAGAGATTGAAAATTGGACAAAAGGTGGAGAGTTGATCTTTGTTACAGGGTTAAATTGGAAGTGGACTGTTCAAGAACTTATTACTCTCATTGAAAAAGCAAAAAAGCAATGTACGAGTGGGTTAGTGATTTTAACCCACTCACCCTATCTAGATACCATTCCTATTGAAGTTTTAGATTTTGCTAATGAACAACACTTTCCTATTTTTGAACAGCCTTATTCATTGCCAATGGTCAATGTTACCGAAATATTATCTAATGCGATCATTATGGATGGTCTCAATAATAAATCCAATCGTTGGTTTCTACGAAACTTAGCAGATAACCCAAGCATGTCTGAAATAGATTTGATTAAAGCCACAGAAATAGGACTTAATCTCGATCAACAGTTATCTGTCGCTTTTATTAAATTCAATCGTATTACTGATGAAGAGGTCATTAAAGGAGATTACTTAATTAGTCAGTTCATGCTGAACGAGGGTGTGCAACTTCCTATTACAGAGCTGCATCAAGGTTGGCTAGCGATTATGCCGACATCAGCAGAATACTGTGATGATAGTATGAAACGATGGAATCAACTGCATCAAAAACTGCTTGCATATGGCTTTCACTGCACTATTGGTGTTAGCGATGCAAAAGAATTAAAAGTCATTTATAAAGCAGTTTCACAGGCAAGGCAAAGTGCTAAATTTCATAGAGATAATGATAGAAACGAAGTTATACATTACAACTCGTTAGGTATTGCTCAGCTTTTTACTCATGTCGATAACAATGAAATTGAATCTTTTTGTCGTCAGTATCTAGGTGATATTTTCAACAAACACGATACTCAGAGTTTGGTTCTAAAAACTACTTTAGTTTGCTATTTTGATAATTTATGTTCGATGCGTCAGACAGCATTGGCAATGAATATACATAGAAACACTTTATCTAATCGATTACAAAAGATTGAAACGTTGACGGGTATTAATTTAAGCAATGCTCAGCAGCGACTAAGTTTACAAATAGCGCTCATTGCAGCTCGTTTCATCAGTTAAATTTTATAAAATATGATTATCAATTAGGAGATATTATGATTATTAACAATGCAAAACTTCGCGGTAAACAGGGCTTACATAGCATTGAATGCGAAAATGGAAGATTTGTAAGTATTATCGAGCAAGATGGCTTAGTCATTCCATTAGAGTCAAGTCTTGATGCAAAAATGAATTTACTGTCTGCTCCATTTGTTGAGCCTCATATTCACCTTGATGCTGTATTTACAGTAGGCGAGCCAAACTGGAATTTAAGTGGCACGTTGTTTGAAGGGATAGAGCGTTGGGCTGAACGTAAGCCAATGTTAACTAGCGAAGATGTTCAGCGAAGAGTATTAAAAGCCGTACAACTATTGGTCGAAAATGGCGTTCAACATATTCGAACACATGTTGATATTACCGATCCTGAATTAGTTGCCTTAAAAGCAATAGTCGCTTTAAAAGAAAAACTCAGTGCTTATATTGATTTACAAATAGTTGCATTCCCCCAAGAAGGTATTTTGTCCTTTCCCAACGGTAAGCAGCTAATGGAAAAAGCACTTGAACAAGGTGCTGATGTCATCGGTGGTATTCCTCATTTTGAATATACTAGAGAATATGGGGTTGAGTCGATGCGATGGATCATCGACCTTGCAGAAAAGCATGGAAAGTTAGTTGATGTCCATTGTGATGAAATCGACGATGGCGCATCAAGGTTTTTGGAGGTATTGGCTACAGCCGCTTTAGAAAAAGGAATTGGAGAACGAGTGACAGCAAGCCATACGACTGCAATGCACTCTTATAACAATGCGTATTGTTCCAAATTGTTTCGTTTACTAAAAAAATCTAAAATAAATTTTATTGCTCTTCCTACTGAAAATATGCATCTACAAGGACGATTTGATGGTTATCCTAAGATTCGAGGTATCACACGAGTTAAAGAGATAAAAGATGCTGGAATGAATATATGTTTCGGTCAAGACTCCATACAAGATCCATGGTATACACTAGGTAATGGAAAACTACTTCGTGTTCTAGACTCAGGGATTCACTCATGTCATATGATGGGATACGAGGATCTAGAAACTGCATTAGACTTAATTACAGATAATGGCGCTAAAACGCTTAATATATCTGAAAACTACGGTATAGAAGTAGGTAAACCTGCAAACTTTATTATTCTTGAAGGTAGCAATGATGTCGAAGTAATCCAAAAACAAGGTGATGTTTTATACTCTGTAAGAGAGGGAGAGATACTCATATCTAGACAACCTGCTACTCTGAATCAAACGATACCGTTAATTGAATAAAAGAATGGTTTTTTACGAGCCACTAAAAATGCGTTCAAGAGTATTTTCTTGGAGCCCATCCCTGATTCTGTGTAACTGGAGGGTAAGTTTTTTGTCTGAATTAAAAACAGTTGGGCTTTTTGCCATTACTGCATTAGCAGAGATTGTAGGTTGCTATTTGCCATACTTATGGCTGAGAGAAGGTAAGTCAATATGGCTACTTGTCCCTAGTGCGCTTAGTTTGGTCGCTTTTGTATGGTTGCTGACTTTACATCCAACCGCCGTTGGCAGAGTTTATGCCGCCTACGGTGGAGTGTATGTAACAATGGCAATTCTATGGTTATGGGCTGTTGATGGTATTCGACCAACGACATGGGACATATTAGGTACAGCAGTGGCACTTCTAGGTATGGCTATTATTATGTTTGCACCGCGCAATACATAGGATACGGTTGTTTTAACCATCACGTACTAAAAACTCCAATAGAGTGGGAACATTCTCTCTAGCACTGCGTCCAGCACCAATCAGAGTGGCAGAACCTGGGCTTGCCCAGTCACCATAACCAAACAACCATAACCGAGGCTCCTTGACCGCTTGCCCATCTTTAACTTGCACTTTTCCATCAGCTTCAAGGACATTTAAAGGTGCTAGATGGTCAAGATTTGGTTCAAACCCAGTACACCAAATAACGGCATCTATCGTTTCTTCACTACCATCAGCCCAAATGACGCCTTGTTGAGTAAATTGGCTGAACATAGGTACTGAATGTAAGATACCTTTGTCACGTGCCGCTTTGACGGGAGGCACCATGACGATATCACCGATACCGCCCTCAGGATCACCATTATTGCTGCCAGTAATACGTGCTGTCGCTCTTTCAAACAGGACACGTCCATCGACATCATCGGCTAAAAATAATGGGGGCTCACGTGTTACCCAGCTGGCGTTAGCCACTTCAGCCAGCTCCGCATAGATTTGTGCACCTGAATTACCACCACCTACTACCAATACGCGCTTATTTCTGTAGGCGTCTGGGCCTTCATAATGAGCGGAGTGGCATTGCTCCCCAAGATACGCTTGCTGACCTTTGGTAGAAGGAATTATAGGATTGCTCCACGTTCCCGTTGCGCTCACGACGGTTTTTGCCAACCATGTAAAACTTCCATCAGTCACCCGTAAGCAATTGTTTTCATCATCACGCTGTACGCTTTGGACTTGATAAGGTCGGTAGATTGGTAACTTATAATGTTCTTCGTAGTCAGCAAGGTAATGGATGACCTCGTCTCTATGGGGATACTCTCCATCTTTTGCTTTTGGCATCAAGCGACCTGGCAAGGAGCTCATAAGAGCAGGAGAAAATAGGCGTAACGATGGCCAAGTATGCTGCCACGCGCCGCCACTTTGGTCTTGATTGTCAAGAATGATGAAGTCAAGTTTCGCACGTCTCAGATAGTAGCCAACGGCTAAACCGGCTTGACCACCGCCGATAATGATGGTGTCGAATACTTTAATTGACATAATGCTCCTTAGTGTCTGCTACCAGAAAAATCAATTGCTCATACTGAGGCTTGCTTTTTACTCTTCAGATCTTAATTGAAGACATGTTTTGACGAAATTTTTATCGACATCTTGATTCAGCTTATCATGCAAATAATCTTGCATCGCTCCAAAATATCATTTCACTAACTAAAGCCAATAATAACTATCAAAAGACTGTACATATGAAATATTGTATATATAATATTTCATATGTACAGTCTTTTGATAGGGTTAGGTTATGGAACATTCAAATAAGAAAAAGGTATTGTTTCTCTGTACCAGTAATTCAGCCAGATCACAAATGGCTGAGATATTATTAAAGTATAAAGCCGGTGATATCTATGATGTCTATAGCGCAGGTATAGAAAAAGGCGAAGTAGATGAACGAACCATTCAAGCCTTAGAAAGGTTCGACTTCGACGCCAGTGGCTTAAGATCCAAGCACGTTGACGAGTTTGAAAGCCAGTTTTTTGACTACGTCATTACTTTATGCGAAAAGGCCAGTACCGAATGCCGAAGCTACCCCAATACGGCCAAGCAACTGGCGTGGGATATCCCTGACCCAAAAACACGTGCTGGCAGTCATCCCTTTACCACTACCTTGAGTGAATTAAATAGTCGCTTAACGATGTTTCTGTCTGTAGAAAAACATAACCTCACAAAGACTGCCGTCAATACAGAAGACACGGCATCATCTGACTTTGATCCCATTACCTTTTACAAAAGCTTGACGGATGACGTTCGACTCAAAGCGTTGATGCTGATCGAATATCATGGTGAGCTGTGTGTGTGCGAATTGATGGAGGCCTTGGAAGAAGACAGTCAGCCCAAAATCTCACGCAATCTTGCTGTGTTAAAAAAGGCAAACGTCATCACTGATCGAAAACACGGTCAGTGGGTATTTTATCGTATCAATCCTGAGTTACCTGTATGGGCAAAGATTGTGGTTGCAAAAACCACAGAAAACAACACTCACTTAATTGAGCATGAGATTGGGCGATTAGATGCGATGCAAAACCGCCCCGATAGAGCCAGTTTTTGTAAATAACCCATTATTCATACTTAAATAACACTGAACGTTTTACACCATTTTTTCTGATGGTTTTAAACAGCATTAAGGACAATTTTATGACAATCAAAGTAGGTATCAATGGTTTTGGACGTATGGGACGTTTGACCATGCGCGCGGCATTTGATTGGGACGACATCGAGATCGTCCACATCAATGATCCGGCGGGTGACGCCAAGACCCTTGCGCATTTGATGACGTTTGATTCTGTGCATGGTCGCTGGCATCACGACGCCACTCACGAAGGTACGTCCATGATTATCAATGGCAAAGCCATTCCTTGTACACAAAACAAAGCGACCGAAGACACCGACTGGTCACTATGCGATGTGGTCATCGAAGCCTCAGGAAAGATAAAAACCAAGGCTTTACTACAAGCGTATCTAGACCAAGGGGTCAAACGCGTCGTTGTCACAGCCCCCGTCAAAGAAGAAGGCGTGTTAAATATCGTTATGGGTGTAAACGAGCATTTATACGACAAGGAAGCTCATCCTATTGTTACTGCTGCATCTTGTACTACCAACTGCCTAGCGCCTGTGGTTAAAGTGATACACGAAAAAATCGGCATCAAGCATGGCTCGATGACCACCATTCATGACATCACCAATACCCAAACGATACTAGATGCACCGCATAAAGACTTACGCCGGGCACGTGCTTGCGGTATGAGCCTTATCCCGACTACAACGGGTTCTGCAACCGCCATCACGCATATTTTTCCTGAGCTAAAAGGCAAGCTAAACGGTCATGCCATCCGTGTGCCTTTAGCCAACGCCTCGCTGACCGACTGTGTGTTTGAAGTGGCGCGTGGCACCACGGTTGAGGAAGTCAATGAACTACTCAAACAAGCATCTGAAAATGAGCTAAGAGACATATTGGGCTTTGAGACCCGTCCACTGGTATCGATTGATTACAAAACCGATCCTCGTTCAAGTATCGTCGATGCGCTATCGACGATGGTCATCAATGACACCCAAGTAAAACTCTACGTTTGGTACGACAATGAGTGGGGTTACGCCAATAGAACGGCTGAATTGGTCCAAATGGTTGGTCTAGCAGATAAGGGTTAATCATGGGACTGCTATCCGTTACGGATTTATCGTCGCAAGTGAAGCAATACTTAGTCATCACTGGCAACTATTGGGCATTTACCTTAACGGATGGCGCATTACGAATGCTCGTTGTGTTGCATTTTTATCAGTTAGGCTATAGTCCGTTAAGCATTGCGATGCTATTTTTGTTTTATGAAATCTTTGGGGTTATCACCAATCTGGTTGGTGGTTGGCTTGGCACCAGTCTTGGGCTCAACAAAACCATGAATATTGGGTTGGCCATACAGATCGTCGCCCTTGCCATGCTTGCTGTGCCTGCGGATATGCTGACTGTGGTTTATGTGATGATCGCCCAAGCGCTCTCAGGTATCGCCAAAGACTTGAATAAAATGAGTGCCAAAAGCGCCATCAAATTATTAGTGCCAAAAGATGCTGAGAGTAAGCTTTATCAATGGGTGGCATTACTCACAGGATCTAAAAACGCGCTAAAAGGCGTGGGTTTTTTTATCGGTGGTTTGCTACTGACCTTGATTGGGTTTAAAGGCGCTATGATACTGATGGCATCACTTTTGGCCATCGTCTGGGTGTTTAGTTTAATAGTCTTAAAAGAAGACATCGGCAAAGCCACCAACAAACCTAAATTTAAAGACATTTTTTCTAAAAGCCCTGCTATCAATATCCTCTCCGCTGCCCGCATGTTTTTGTTTGGGGCAAGAGACGTTTGGTTTGTGGTGGCCCTCCCTGTGTTTTTGGCAGCGACTTTTGACTGGAGTCACTGGTGGGTTGGCAGTTTTATGGCAAGCTGGGTCATCGGTTATGGCATTGTCCAGTCGGTTGCGCCTTACTTTACGGGCAAGAAAAAAGGCGTGTTGCCAACGGGTCGTGCAGCCTTTTTGTGGGCAAGCTATCTGACGTTTATTCCTGCGGCGATCGCGCTGGCTTTATATTTTGATTTTTATATTCAAGCATCGGTTATTATTGGCTTACTGATATTTGGTGTGGTTTTTGCCGTCAATTCTTCGTTACACAGCTACCTCATCGTCAGCTATGCTGATAGTGATGGCGTGTCATTGGATGTGGGGTTTTACTACATGGCAAACGCGATGGGCAGATTGATTGGCACGGTGCTGTCAGGTTGGGTCTACCAAGAGTTTGGCTTAGAGGCTTGTCTTTGGATATCGAGTGCGTTTGTGGCAATCGCGGCTTTATTATCATTAAAATTGCCTAACCAGTATAAAGCGGCGGCATACTGATGAGGGTTTTATCAATGAATCTGCTGTTTATTTGAAATCACAACACACTTATGATGATATAGGGTTTATCTCAGTTGCACTACTTTCGTTTTTTATGGGTTGGCTATGAGCTACGCTTAAAGAAGCTATAAAACTCTAAAAAACCTGACCTTTCTCATAAAGCTGCATTATGGTAAATGGTTTTAGATAGAATGATTCGGTTTCATTGGATCCATTGGGGCATAGCCTGTTGATAAGTTATTAAGACAATTAGTTGTTACGAACAGGTTTGTACAATTGAGCCTTGAAACTTTATAATGCTCAATGAAATCAAAAGGTAAAATGTATTGTCCACGCAGTTCAACAAAAATCACCTTTTGAGATAAGTTTGTAGTCCAACTAAGGTTATTGAATGAAACAGTATCTAGATTTATGTCAACGTATAGTTGATGAGGGTGTATGGGTCGAGAATGAACGGACTGGAAAACGCTGCTTAACCGTTATTAATGCTGATTTAAACTACAATGTAGGAGCTAATGAGTTTCCCTTAGTAACTACTCGAAAGAGTTATTGGAAAGCAGCTATCGCAGAATTATTAGGGTATCTACGTGGTTATGATAGCGCAGCTCAGTTTCGAGCTATTGGATGTAATACATGGAACGCTAATGCCAATGAAAATGAAGCTTGGTTAGCTAATCCTTATCGTAAAGGTAAGGATGATATGGGCCGAGTTTATGGTGTACAGGGGCGCAGGTGGCGTAATTCAGTAGGAGAGGAGTTTGACCAGCTTCATAAGATCTATGATAACTTGCGAAACGGTATTGATGACCGAGGTGAAATTCTAACCTTCTACAATCCAGGTGAGTTTCATATGGGATGTTTACGTCCTTGTATGCATACTCATACATTTTCGTTGTTAGGTGGCAAGCTTTATTTGACTTCATCACAACGTTCATGTGATGTACCATTAGGTCAAAATTTTAATCAGATTCAAGTGTTTACCTTACTAGCTCTCATGGCTCAAATTACGGGCCACGAGGCCGGAAAAGCTTATCATAAGATCGTAAATGCACATATTTATGAAGATCAATTACAATTAATGCGTGACGTGCAATTAAAACGCGAACCGTATCCAGCCCCTAAACTTCACATTAACCCTGAAATTAAGTCTCTCGAAGATATTGAGACATGGGTAACATTGGACGATTTTGAAGTGGAAGGGTATCAGTATCATGAGTCTATCGCGTATCCATTCTCAGTTTGATATCAGCATAAAGTGAAAGCTGAGAAAAGTGATAAATTTCTGTTAGGCATAAAGTATTAATATATGTGATTTATGCTATAAGGTATATATTTGTTAGCTAAGCTCTTGCTAGCTTTTAAGTACAAGGAAATTAAGTTTATACTTTTTATAGCATAGGTAGTTTTCGATAGATTAGTGCATCAGCTGGTTCGGTGTTGCATCTTTTAAAGCTAACATTTGTCTCAGTTTTTTAATCTCCTGTCTAGCTTCTAATAACGACCTTTTATCTGTATCAGATTGTGTTTTATAAAAATCTCGTGACTCTCTCATTTTTTGTAACCGTTTATCTGAGTGTTGAGCGACTCTTTTTATATCTTGATATTCATTAAACCAGTAGATAACCTCATTTTGTGCTTGAATCATTTTTGCTTCAAGCGCATTCTTAACATCAGCGTTATCTATAGCTTTTTTTTCTTTACGCGATTTCTCTTCAGCTTTTCTGATATCTTTGATCTGATTTAGCTTTTGGACAGGCCAACCACGGTTTGTAATAGTATTTCGATGAATACCAGTCATCTTCGAAAGTTGCGCTATAGTGGGTTTTAGTTTTTTGTTATTTTGAAGATCTATTAGGGCAGTATTTAGAGCAGAAGTAATTGCTTCATAGTCATCATTATTTTTTTGATCATAAGCTTCATTACTCATAGTTCGATTGCCTCACCAAGATTTTCCAATACCATTTTGGCCTCGTTCATTGCTGCTAGAATTTGTTCACGAGACTCCAAATATTCTGGTTTATTGAGGTTATTCTTATTTAACATGTAAACTTCACGCCATTTGGGAGCATGCTTGGTAGTTACAACGGCTTGTTTGCATCGAGCTGGATTACAACGTAGTGAACCAATACATGGTAGGCTTGAGTCATACTCTTCTGCTCTACCACCATAGCAAAGCCCTTGTCCCATATAGACCATGGCAACCCCTTGATCTACCATAGCCTCATAAACCTCATCCTCTGTGTATCCTTCAGCTATATATCCACTAAACGTCTTGATCAGACCTTTTTTATGCTCACTCGCTTTACCACCATAATATGTACCATTTGGATTATGGGCAGTTTTAATAGCATCTAATTCAGCTGCTCGGCGCAGTGATTTCGTATCACCTTTTCGGTTACCGTCTTTTGACAGCATCTCACCTATATCACCGTAGCCTAACGTAACTGACGAGGTAGCGCCAGTAGATGTGTACTTAGAGATGCTCTCTACAAAATGTTTCAATTGAAACGATATAAGAGGCAATCCAACTTCAGCCTTAAACAATTGATATGTTAATGTGTGTCTTAGCATGTAAGGATTAAACTTCAGTTCATCAGCAATGTTTTTGCCTAACAGTTGGCCTATAAAACTATTCATTTGATGTGTAATACCCTTACTAGCCATCGACTGAGGGGAGCTACCTGGTTTAACAGTATCTACATTAGAAATTAAGTAAGGTGAAACTTTAATTTTTGAAATATACGATGCTGCTAATATTGCATCTTTAACAATCGGTATAGCTACCCATCTGTCGTCAAACAAGCCTGTACTAATTTCATCTTTATGTTTCTTAACAGTACTTTCAATAAGCCAAACGCCATCATCTTGAACTAAGCACGAACAATCTTGAACTCTTATTTCTGATAGTTCAGATGGTCTCATACCTGTATACTGGCCTACTACATATGTGCATGCATACGCTACGAGGTTAAAGTATTCTCTAAGATCATCTAACTTGTAACCACGTTTTTTCAATTCTTTACGTAAAGTCGTTCCACCCATGACATTAGAGTCTTTGTTAAGCATCCAATTATAAGGTTTGACTATATTTGTAACGAAACTCGGAGGATAACCTTTGGTTCTTAATCTAATAGCAATATAGGCGTTGAAAATTTCGTGGGTTACTCTTTCTTTGTTTGCCCATGATAAATATTCGCTCGTATTGAAACGTTCTAAAGAGTTAGGATCTGATATCTTTGCTGAAGCTCCTATAGCACTTAAAAAGTCAACTATGATAAAGGAAGCCATTTTCGAGAGAGATTCAAATACCAGATCTGGCAGTACTTGTTCTTTTTTCGAACTATTAGTATTAGCGAGTTTCTTCCATTTTAGGCTATTTAACTCTACATAAGCGATAGGTTTTTCAAATACATACTGAACCGACGCTGGGCTGCGTAGATATTTGAAAAATTTATCTAGCTCTATATCTTTTATACGATCATAGTTTTCAGCGGCTTTGGAATACAGTTCGGGTGTTATATCGGACAGTGTTCTGATTTTTTCCTGAACAAACTCATAGCCTAACTCATGAGATGCCTGCTTAAATATTTCACTAATAAACGTTAATCCATTTTCAAAAATTGTAATTAAAGAGTTTGCTTTTAAGACTTTTTTTGTTCGACTTTGGCCTTCCTTACTTTGAAGCTTGAAAATCGAATTGTTTAGCAAGGCCAACTCGAATATGATTTTTATTTCTATTAAAACGAATCTTGGGATATCTGTATACTTTGAAAAACTAATGCGGAGCTTTGCGCCCTGAACATTTCGTGCAGCATTAGGATAGTCGTCATTAAAGTCCCAAAAGTCGTCAGAAAACTTTGATAATTTCGATACAGGTTTGTCCATAAGGTACGTCACATACTCTATGTCATCTGTGTAATTATTTTGAAGTTGTTTCTTCTTTTGAACTGTCGCATGGTCTAGAGCATCTAAAACATATAAACGATGTTCTGCAAAACCTGTTAATACATTCAGCTTTTTTTCATAGTCCATTAGATTACTCCATCAACTAGTGTGGTCGTTTCAATGTATTCTGCTAAACGCCGTCCATTTTCTAATTCTTCTAAGGAAAAATTAGATAGTTCTGGTTCTGTGATGCCTTTTATCAGTTCTAAATTCTCTGAAATAACATGCCCATAGGGTGTATCCATGACACGGGAGTGCTCTTTCAAAAGCGTATAGTCGCGCTTCATTGCAAAAATTTCAGGCAGATTCTTAGCTGTAATAATGACATTGTCACAACCCAAACATTTGTTATATTGTGAGCATGGAGTACCAGGTATGTAGGATGAAAGATTTTTTACAAAATCTGGTGGGTCAAAAATATTTCTGCATTCAGCTAGAGGAGTATGAAAGGTTGTTACCAACTCATCATTTTTTTTGGACTCTATATCTTCTGGCACTTTCTCAACTTTTTTATCCAGAGTCGATTGATGTATCTCTTCTAATTCATCATTTATCTTCATTCTACTCATGGAGTTAAAATCTAGAGAATCTATATAACCGAGAGTTGTTTGGAGTGAGGAGTGACCCAACATGAGTTGAATTTCACGTACAGTTACGCCATTTCTAAGCATCTCACTAACAAATGTTGGTCTAAACCGACTTATTGTAAGAGTTAGGGGATCTCCTGCATCATTTTTTAAATTATATTTCTTAACAAACCTGGACAAACTAGCTCCCAATGCTTTTGCATTTTTTTCTTTGTTTCCTAATAGTGGAGATACTCTGCCGTGCTTTTTTGTACTATTCGACTGATAGATGAACAACCTATCTTTAAAGGCATCATCTTCAATATCTTGTCGAAAACTACTCGTCAATTGGACTAATTCTTCAAAAATAATTTTTATAGACTTAGCTTGAGATGACGTAAGCCATGTCAGTTCTGCATTAAAAAGATCGAGGTGGTATTCTTTATGACCATCAGACCTTTCTTTCCAATATCTAAGACAAGGCCGCGATGTTGCCGGATGGGAATCTACATAATCGTTTATATCAAGAGAAAGTAAAGGATTTGCATTTAAACCAGTAATTTGAGCAAGCCTTAAAACGTAAGGCGTTAGTGTATCCATATTTATCATTGGGGTAATGCCCCAGTCGTTGTATACCTCTATCAAACCCTTATCTGAATCATTAATAATTCTTAAGAAAGACTTCTCAATAGGTGATTTAGCTGTATTGTAATGAACTGGCTTACACATTAAGCGGTTTTCAAAGAGCCATCGCGCATTCTCTAGTGTCGAAAGGCCTCTAATGACTGAACCCTTTTCGTCCAAAGGATTGCTGCCTAAACCCGTTTTCTTATAAGGTTTGAGGGCTTTTCTAGATTCGCTCAATCCTTTTTCAATAGCCTCTAATATTCGAAGTCGCTCGTTCATTGTAAATGGCTTTTTAACATCTGTTTCTCTAGTTGTAGCAAATCCATTTATATTGAAAAAGCTATATTCTATATCGCGTACTTGAGTCAGCCGATTCAATGTTATACGGACTGAACTCAAAACTGTATTTGCATGATAACTTGATATTTCTTTATTTATTACCTTGTCCTCTAAATATTTCCGATATCTAGATAATAGGTATTCATCAAAAGTTGTTACGATTCTAAAGGGTTTATTTCCATACAGTTTAGATAAGAACTCTATAAATGAACTACTCGCAACTCTATAATTACTCTTGCCTGATTTTGAAGAGACAGTTTTGCTACTACAAGCAAACAGTTGCTCAACCTGAATAAACGGTTCTAATTTTGAAGGAGGGAAGAAGTCATCAGCTGCATTTAGCTCTCTTGCTGCGAGTCTATGAAAACGCTCTATCTGACTTTCACTATGATTTCTTCTATTGACATTCGCTTCGCTTGTTCTTTCAGCAACGCTTCTATAATTTGGATCAATAATTCCAATTTTTTCTAAGTCTTTGTGAATGAATTCCCAAGCATCTTTAACAACACTAAATCTTAAGGATTCTTTTTTTATAGGTAGTTGTTCTGGAGACATTTTTCCTATCGAAATTTTGTTGCCGAAAATAGGTAAAGTGTGCTTTTCCTCTACAGTTAGCTTTCTGTACCAATTCAAAAGTTTTCTAGTGTTTTCGATGCCAGCCGCTTCGTAGCTTTCACTTGGTATTATTAGAATCCCTTCTTCGATCATCCTTTCAATTAAAGGAGTAGTAAGACTCCTATATTTTTGTGCAACAGAGTATGAGACGCCTACAGCACTCTGAATATGCTTAACAGCTACACTGAAGCCTAAAGTATTATCCGCTTTACTAATTGGTATTTCCCATAATGCTTCTGTATCCGCAGTTGTTTTCGATACCCATTCTATAACAGCTGCTTCGGCGTCTTTAATTGGTTGTTTTTCTTCAACGATTTTACAGTCTGCACCTAAAATCCCTAGCTCAGGAAAATCCTCATGAAACTCATCAATGGTTATTCCAATGTTTTTCATTTGATGTCCTTAATGCCAATTCTTAATTGCGTTTGTTCAGACAAGCGCCTCATCTTCTCGGCCCTAGTTAATAAGTCACCGTTCTCATCACACATACTGTTATAGATATCTTGGGGGATACTTGTATATATCTGTGTAGTCTGGAGATGGTTGTGCCCTAAGTTTTTTTGCACAATAACGAGCCGATCTAAGTAATCGGAACCTAAATCATTTGACTGCAATATTGAATAAGCATTTCCGTGCCTTAACTTGTGAGGAGAGATGCTTCGATCAAGGCGACCTTTCTTTATTGCACGTTCACTTATACGTTCAAGCAATTTGTTGATTGCACTAGGCGTGTAGGGAGTACCTTTAGCATTAAAAAATGCTGGGGTTTTAGACGGGTCTACATATTTACGGGCATATTTTTTATACAGGGGAGATGCATGATATTTCTGCACACGTTTGATAGTTGCTAAGCTAAGCAAAGTCCAGCGTGGCTTAATTTGATTACCACGGCCTTTACTTCCTTTGACTTTTAAAGGCACGTAATCAGCATGGATAGGCTGTTCATTATCGGAGGAAATAAACTTTTCAGAATTGAAGTTGTTAGTATCGTTAAAGTCCTGAAGAGTAACTCTAGGTAGTTCTGAACGACGTAAGCCAGAGTCGTATAAAAATTGGAGTAAAGCTCTTTCTCGTTCTGAATCAGTAAATTCAATCAATATAAAAAGGTCATCAAGTGTGCAAGAGCTAATGGGTGTGCGCTTTGGTGGTTTTGATAGCAAGCCATCGCTATATGGGTTATCTTCTCTAAGCTTATCACGGTCTTCTGTAGGGCTACAAAGGTATTCGATGAAGGCATGTATTGTCTCATCTCTACTTCTAACAGTAGATGAGTTCTTATGATCTTCACGAATTAAAAATGTCAGGTATTCTTGAATTACGTATTTTGGAACTGTAATAAATACTTCATCAGATTCACTGTCATCATAATCTGGACGACTACGAATATAACTTAAGAAGTAGCTTAGGTTTCTACCATAAGTAACTGCTGATTTATAAGAGATTATTTGATGTTTGGTTCGATACGACAAATACTCAGAAACAAGAGGAAGGATCTTGCCATCATCATCAAATACTCCAACACCATTCACTTTTACGGTTTTGTTCAATGATAAGTTTGGAATCTCATTGAGTAAACAAGACTTAGATAAATCTAACTTTGTATCAGAACAAACTTTAACATCCATAATAATCACTATCTCAATACATAGACTAAGTTATGTATTGCATTATATACGATCTATTACTCCGTATTGTGCATTATTGTTATGGGGGTATAATAGGAAAAGATCAGCCGAACGTTGATACAGCTGGCAAGAGAGCTTACCATCCGCCACAAAAAACTGAAACAGTGTATGACACGGGGGTAGTGCCACTTGCTCTGCCTCTCCTGGATTCCAGCCTGATACAATCAAGCGGCGCGAGTTGGGGTTGGTCTTGATTTGCTCAACGACCTGTGCGATTTGATCGACACCATCATCGTTGTAGCTGCCGTCCGCGTCTTTACTTGCACCATAGTTACGCCATTGATGACCGTAGACAGGGCCCAGCTCACCTTCAGGACGATTGAAACGTGCGGTTTGCTCCGCTGTCGCCCACTCATTCCAGATACGCACGCCATGGTCCTGCAAATATTGAACATGGGTGCTGCCACTCAAAAACCATAGTAGCTCATAAGCAATGGACTTAAAGTGGACTTTTTTGGTCGTCAATAATGGAAAACCTGCCACTAAGTCAAAACGCAGCTGCGCGCCAAAATGACTCAGCGTACCCGTACCCGTGCGATCGCCTTTTTCAGTACCGTTGTCTAAGACGTGGCGCAGCAAATCAAGATACGCTTGCTCGTTGTTGCTATTCATCATATTTTTTAACTTCAATAATATTTAAAAGGTTTTAACGTTCAGTTAGATAGGCTTTTATGACCAACTAACGATGATTTGTAAATTGGAATATCTAGTTTGTATGTGTCTTTAACAAGCTTACGAATGGTATTTTCGAACCAGTCCGAACAGTTAGGATGTAATATAATTTTCTTAATCATTTCTCTACTATGCTTAGCCGAAAGATGAATGCCAAGCTTGTCATTGCTTTTTGCCACTGTAGCATCATTGTCAATCAATAAAAATCTTGCTTCTTTTTCAAAAGAAAAAGCATGATGCTTGTGAAATAAATAGAAACGAGGATACGTAGTTTTTGGATCTTTCGAATCATTATTATTGTTTCCAAGCCAAGGTCGAATACTTTGATTGTCATAAAGCTCTGGGGCGCTCGCTGGCATATGATATTTAACTTTACCAACATAAGAACACATTGGATCTATTTTTGAGCCATGATAAGCGGCTTTGAAATCATATTGTGTTGTCTGTATTGCTACAGCGTTATCTGAGTTTCCGTAAGAGTTCCACATGGCGTGTGTCTCTGGTTCATTTGCATACCAGCAACTTACGTAAATCCAATCTTTGGCAGTTTTAAGTTCTTCTTTGGTTAAAAACGGATCTTCTTTACCATTAAATAAGTGTAAACCGCCTTCCCATTTGTCACTGAAAAGATTCGCTTTAGGAATAAAGAAGCCTTCTTCCAACATAGAAACTAGCTTAATAAAAGGCATGTATCGTGTTAACACAGCATAATGTTCTATGGGTTCAATCATTGCTTGACACCTTAATAAGCGGCATGCTTACCCCAATCGTAGATGCCACGCTTGTAAGCGTAACCGATTAAAAACAGACCAATAATAATCATCGGCGTGCTCAATATTTGCCCTTTGGTCACCCAACCTAACAAAATAAACCCTTGGTCAACGTCTGGCTGACGGAAGAACTCAATGATAAAGCGGCTCAAGCCATAGCCGAGCATAAAGACACCAGTCACTGCCATGCGCGGACGAGGTTTTGATGAGTACCACCAAAGGAATAAAAATAACAGCAGACCTTCGGCAAAGGCTTCATACAGCTGTGACGGATGACGAGGCAATAAATACTGACCATTGACCTCGGTCATCACCTCTTGTAGCGCAGGATTGGCTTGTAGCTGCTGCATATCAAAGCCAGCCGCTTGGGGAAAGTAGGTGAGCCAGTTATAGCCACCATCAGAGACACGGCCCCATAACTCGCCATTGATATAGTTACCGATGCGACCAAATAACAAGCCTGTCGGGACGCAAGGCACGATAAAATCGAGCACTTGAAACGGAGTCTTTTTATATTTGCGAGCAAAGTACAGCATCCCCAGCATGACACCAATCAGGCCACCATGGAATGACATGCCGCCTTCCCAAACCTTGAAGAGGTAGGCTGGGTTTTGTAGCAACTCGCCAAATTGATAAAACAACACGTAACCGACACGGCCACCTAAGATGACACCCAGTGCGCCAAAGAACACAAGATCTGAGACCATATCTGTTGTCCAGCCCTCACGCTTGGTGCTGCGATACCATGCCAGACCGTAAGCGGCAGCAAACGCCAATAAATACATGAGGCCATACCAGTGGACTTGGACGGGCCCAAGTGCCAAGGCGACAGGATCGTACTGAGGATGAATCATCATAAGAGTGTCATAATATCGATAATAAAGTGCTGACTATAATAGCAAATTTCAAGCGCTGGTCATACACAATTGCTATCAAGGCAAGCACGCGGTATTGATGATTTAGGGCATTGATTTGATGCCCTGTTTTTGGGTAGGTAGTAATGAGATATGATGAATACACTGCCGCAGATATGGGTTATAGGCGTGATGCGAGCGGTTTAGACCGATCATAAAGAGTTTCTTATGATGCACAGCGTAAGATAGAGACACAATTATCAGTGGCAAAGAGCGAGCATGACTATCTAAGTATGAGAAAGAGTCATCAAATGGCGACCAAATCTTGTACCTTGTTGTCGACCATCGTATCGCCTGCACCTTGAGAGATGACCTTGCCACGCGAGAGCACGGTGTAATTGTCAGCAAGCTCTTCGGCAAACTCATAAAACTGCTCAACCAGTACAATCGCCATGTCCCCTTTGTCAGCCAAGTCGCGAAGCACACGGCCGATATCTTTAATAATAGACGGCTGAATACCTTCGGTTGGCTCATCCAAAATAAGGACAGTCGGCTCGGAGGCGAGCGCACGAGCAATGGCAAGCTGCTGCTGCTGACCGCCAGACAAATCACCACCGCGGCGATGTTTCATCTCATCAAGCACTGGGAAAATATCATATAAATGCTTGGGTACTTGCTTGGCTTTAGCGCGTGAAAACTTTGCCATACCAATTAAGATATTTTCTTCTACCGTTAGTGTCGAAAAGATATCACGTCCTTGCGGCACATAAGCCAAACCTGCTCGCACGCGCTGCTCGGGGGAGAGTTTGCTGATGTCTTGGTCATTGAGCAAAATTTGTCCTGATTTGATCGGTAATATCCCCATCAGGCATTTGAGTAAGGTGGTTTTGCCCACGCCATTACGTCCAAGTACCACACTGCACGCGCCTACAGGCGCTGTAAACGAGACATCTCGTAAAATATGACTGCCGCCGTAATATTGATTGATACCATTGACTTGTAACATGACGGTCTCCTAATCTTTCAATGATTTTTAATATTTGCAGGGTTTCGCATTTGCATAGCTTGGCATTTGTATAGCTTGGTATTTGCATAGTTTCGCGGTTTATGGGCTAATGATGTATTGAATCATTGTCCAACTATCGACCCAGATAGGACTCAATCACCGCTTCATTGGCTTGCACTTCCGCCAAGGTACCTTCGGCCAATATCGCCCCTTGTGCCAATACCGTGACTTTTTCACTAATCGCATCAATAAAAGTCATGTCATGCTCGACCACCACTAAGGTATGGTTCTGTTTGAGGCGCAGGCACAGCTCGGCAGTATGCTCAGTTTCGGCGTCCGTCATACCAGCCACAGGCTCATCGAGCAGAATGAGCTTGGGGCTTTGCATCAACAGCATACCGATCTCTAGCCATTGCTTTTGACCATGAGAGAGTAAGCCTGCTGGCTTATTGATTTTGTCCGTCAAGCGGATTTGCTCAAGGGTCGAATTGAGGGTATCGCGCGTATCGGCATCGAGTTTGTTGAATAAGCTTTTGACCACGCGCTTGTCTTTTGGCGCAGCAAGTAGCAAATTATCCATTACCGTAAAATTTTCGAACACGGTGGGTTTTTGAAACTTACGCCCGATACCCGCTTCAGCGATTTCTTCGGTAGATAGGCTGGCAAGATTATGCGTTTGACCAAAAAACACACTGCCTTCGGTAGGGCGGGTTTTACCAGTGATGACATCCATCAGGGTGGTTTTACCCGCACCATTGGGGCCGATGATACAGCGTAGCTCGCCTTCCTCAATATAGAGCGACAGATTGTTGAGTGCGCGAAACGAGTCAAACCAAACGCTCACCTCTTCTAGATATAGCGCAATGCCATGGCTAAAATCGACGCCTGCTGGCTTTGGGTGGCTGCGACCCGTACCACCATGAGTACGCCCATACTCATGGATTGACTGCTCAGATGGTGTTGATTTATCAGTTAGCATTACTGTTTCTCCTTTTTGAAGCGATCGAACAAGCCCATGATGCCATTGGGCAAAAATAAGGTGACTACAACGAACAGCCCGCCCAATATCAATAGCCAAAACTCAGGATAGGCAACCGTAAAATAGGTTTTTACTGCATTCACCACACCTGTTCCCAAAATCGCACCTACCAAGCTGCCTCGACCACCAGTGGCTACCCAAACGGCCATCTCGATTGAGTTCACAGGGTTCATCTCACTTGGATTGATAATACCGACTTGCGGCACATAGAGCGCACCTGCGATACCAGCAATGACGGCGGACAATACCCAAGCGGAGAGCTTGTACCACAGCGTGCGATAGCCTAAATACTGTAAGCGGTTTTCGCTATCGCGAATCGCACCCAATACGCGTCCATAAGGCTGGTTCATTAAATAACGCAGACCCATGTAAGAGAGGAGTAATGCCAAGGCGGTAACAAAACACAGCATAGAACGGGTTGAGGCAGCAGTAATGTCATAACCTAAGAGGGTAGTAAAGCCCGTGAAGCCGTTATTGCCACCAAATCCTGTTTCGTTACGGAAGAATAGCAGGGCGGCGGCATAGACCATGGCCTGAGTGATGATAGAAAAATAAACACCTTTGATTTTTGAGCGGAAAGCAAAAAAACCAAAGATAAAGGCAATCACACCTGGCACCAAAACCACCAATGCCATCGCCCACCAAAAATGCTGCGTGCCGGCCCAATACCATGGCATCTCAGTCCAGCTCAAAAAGCGCATAAAATCAGGCAGGCCATCGCCAGCAGTCTCACGCGTTAAGTACATGCCAAACGCATAACCACCCAGTGCAAAATATAAACCATGCCCCAAGCTCAAAATACCAGCGTAGCCCCAGACCAGATCTAGTGCCAAGGCCACCATTGCCAATGCCATGATTTTGCCAATCAGGGTAATCCAGTAGGCGGATAGGTGAAAGGGTGACGTCTCTGGCATTAAGTGTAGCCAAGGGAGTATCAATAGCACGGCAAAGCACAAACCGATTAAAATGGCGCTACGCCTTGTATCAGACAGTAATTTGGTCAGTATCATAAGAGTCTCCTTATTCGACAAAGCGGCCTTTGAGCGCAAATAAACCTTGTGGCCGCTTCTGAATGAACAGAATCACAAGAACCAACAACACAATCTTGGCCAAAACCGCGCCAATGCCAATCTCAAGCACCGTGCCACTGACACCCAATCCCAAGGCGGCCAAAACCGCGCCCCATACTTGTCCGACCCCGCCAACGACGACGACCAAAAAGGTATCGATAATATACGTCTGACCCAGATCAGGACCCACGTTGCCCACTTGAGCAAGCGCGCAACCAGCCATGCCAGCCAGTCCAGAGCCCAAACCAAATGCCATCATATCGATGCGCGCAGAAGGGATACCAACGGCACGTGCCATTTGACGGTTTTGAGTGACGGCGCGTATAAATAATCCGAAGCGAGTCTTATTGAGCAAGTACACCAGTAGCGCCACGACAATGACGGTAAACACGATGATGGCAATACGGTTGTAAGGCAGTACCAAACTTGATGACACTTGATAGGCACCGCTGAGCCACGCCACATTGCTGACTTCAACGTTTTGCGCGCCAAAAATCATCCGCACCAATTGCATTAAGATTAGACTCACACCAAAGGTTGCCAATAGGGTCTCTAGTTCACGACCATATAGCGGACGAATCACAATGCGCTCAATAATCATACCGATGATGGCACTGACCAAAAATGCAGCGGGAACCGCCGCAAGCAAATACCAGCCAACCATATCTGGCAGATAAGCTTGAAATAAGTTTTGCACCACATAAGTGGTATACGCGCCAATCATAATCAGCTCACCATGCGCCATATTAATCACGCCAAGCAAACCAAAAGTAATCGCAAGGCCAAGTGCCGCGAGCAATAAAATGCTGGCGGTACTCATGCCAGTGAAAATATGACCTGTCCATGTGCTTATCTCAATACGGCGTGCCACGCTATCTCTGGCATCACTGAGCGCCGCCTCAAGCGTCGGATCCAAGTTGTCAGATGCAAGGGCAGATTCAAGATCAACCAATACCTGCGGATTATCGCTATCAGCGAGTAGGTTCACAGCCTCAATCTGAGTGGGTAAATCGCCATTTTTGAAATCAATACGAGCCTGTAACGCCGTTAGTGCTTTTTGAACGTTGGCATTGTCCTCATTTGCGGCAGCGGCTGTGATAATGGCTGGATCGACTTGGTCAATGTTATCTGCCAAAATCTCCACAGCCTGCAAGCGCTGTGCTGGCTTGTCAGATTCGAGCTTTACCTTGGCCTGTCCAAAGATAAGCGCCGAGCGTAAGGTATTGGTCAAGGTGACTTGGGACAAATCGCTTGGCCAATCAGACGTTTCGGTTTTGTCGGGATATGTGAAGAGCTGATCCTCTGCATTGAGCAAATACGTTTGCCCACGGTTGCCTTGATACAGCTCATCATTAGCAATCAACTCGACTAGATTGTCCAAACTCTCAACCGATCCTGGCCAAGCACTTAGCATGGCTTGGCGCTGACTAAAATCGCCCGCCACAAATTGTTGAATAGCATCGCCTGATACTGCCGTCGTAGGCTGTGTCGGGGTAGTCAATGACTGCTCATTATTGGTGCGCAGCGTGTCACTACCATCGGTCATCGACTCTGAGGTCACAGTGGCGATATTTGCCGATTGAGCACCGTCATCTGCATGAACGATGGTGGTGAAGGCCGCTAACAGTAAGGCGATTAATACCAGCAGCCGTCGCGGCACAACCATTGAGATACTAGACGCGTATGTCTTTGCTAATGCTTGCTGATCATTGTTGCTTTTGGATAATATCTGCCCCAACAATGGGCGTAAAGTATGGTGCTGCATGTGCGGCTCCCTGTTTTTACAGACAACAAATCCTTGTCCTCTATTACTTAACGCAGTAAGTCATAGAAGCCGTGATAAGGTTTGGAGGTACTTAAAATTTTGAGAATAAGTGCTGAACTTCAAGATAGCGGGTAGGCGTTGGCTCGTTCATTGATATAGTATATTGGTCGACTATTCATACTTGCTACCACCATGCGCTTTTCAGCACCTATTTATTGAGGGAGCCATTTATTTCGGGATATACTCGCTCCATGGCTGCGCTCGGATGACCTCTGGCGTTTTAAAAATCGTATCAAACTGACCATCGGCGCGAATTTGACCAATCATGACAGGCTTCCATAAGTGATGGTTTTCTTCATCCATCTTGAGGGTGTAGCCAGAGGGCGCATCGAATGTCTGTCCAGCCATGCTAATACGGACTTTATCAACATCGGTGGTGCCAGCATCTTCCACGGCTTGTTTCCACATATTGATACCCACATAAGTGGCTTCCATAGGATCGTTGGTCACAACCTTATCGGCATTCGGTAGGTTTTTGTCCAAGGCGTACTGCTTATAGCGTTTGGTAAAATCGTTATTGACGGGATTTTTGATCGACATAAAGTAATTCCATGCCGCCAAGTGTCCTTGTAGCAAGCTGGTATCGATACCGCGCAGCTCTTCTTCGCCAACTGAGAATGCCATGACGGGAATATCCGAGGCTTTGATACCTTGGTTGGCAAGCTCACGATAGAATGGCACGTTTGAGTCGCCATTGATGGTAGAGATCACCGCCGTCTTTTTGCCTGTTGAGAATTTTTTAATATTCGAGACGATGGTTTGATAGTTGCTAAAACCAAATGGCGTGTACTCTTCCATGATGTCTTCATCAGCCACGCCTTTTGATTTCAAAAATGCCTTTAGAATCTGGTTGGTAGTTCGTGGATAGACGTAATCGGTACCCAATAATACAAAGCGCTCTGCACCGCCGCCTTCTTCACTCATCAAATACTCAACTGCTGGAATGGCCTGCTGGTTGGGCGCCGCGCCAGTATAAAAGATGTTTTCTGATTGCTCTTGTCCTTCATACTGCACGGGATAAAACATCAAGCCGTTCAGCTCTTCAACCACGGGCAAGACAGACTTGCGCGAGACCGAGGTCCAACCACCAAAAATCACATCGACTTTGTCTTGAGTAAGCAGCTGACGCGCTTTTTCGGCAAACAAGGGCCAGTCAGAGGCAGGGTCAACAACGACAGGCTCTAGCTGCTTACCGAGCACACCGCCATTGGCATTGATTTCGTCAATGGTCATCAGTGCGGTATCTTTTAGGGAAGTTTCAGAAATGGCCATGGTGCCAGATAGCGAGTGCAAGATGCCTACTTTGATCGTGTCGCCATCAGCGGCAGGAGTGGTTGTTGTTTCTGTCGTGGTTTCGGTTGTTGTCTCTGTCGATGTCGCAGTTTCGGCAGGCTTTTGACAGCCAGCTAGACTCAGGCTACCAACGACGGCAATCGCTAATAATGAAAAACGTGATTTGATTTTGCCATGTAGGTGAGCATTAACAAACTGAGGATTGGCTAAAGTGGGTAACGAAAACATGGACATCTCCTAAATAGACACAAAAGATAAAGTATGGCTCCTGAACAGTTATTAAGCGTTCAAGTTCCGTGCCAAGTCAAAAATGCCAATAATCGTATAATATTTGAGCAATAATTAAATATTTTCTATGATTTTCGTTAATTTAGTGCACGATTGTTAATAGAGCGCACCATAACGGGGAAGGAGATAAAAAATTGGTGCAATTGACAGACTGGTAGCAAAAAAAGAGCCGTTATTATCAAAATAGCACAACGAACAAAAGCATTTATTGCCAAAGACTGGCAAAACGGCTACGGTAATGCCTATAGAATAGACATTATTTCACATACGTATCTCATGAACAGATTACGCTGACGCCATGATTAATCACACCCCCAAGGAAAGATATATGAACGCATACCGAACACAGTGGTCTGGCCTAACGGCTCATGCTCGCACCTCATCACGGCGCTCGCAACGATCGCGCCTTATGGTTTTGCCACTTGTGCTTGGTGGCAGTACGGTATTAGGCTTACCCGTCGCCCAAGCGGCAACGAGTAGTATCGAGCAAGTGACTGTCTATCAAGGGCTGGCGAGTGTGACACGCTCATTGCCCATTACTGGTAGCGGTGAGCAAACCGTGGTATTTTCGTGCCTATCACCTTATATGGATAAAGACAGTCTCAGCGTGCAGGCAATAGGTGGTGTCAATATTGGTGAAATCAGCATTGAAGAGTTAACAGGAGAGCAAGCAATCCAGTGCCAATATCAAGGCGATGCCGAGGTACAAACACAGCAAAATACTTTAGCTAGTATTAATGCGGAATTAGAAGCGGCGCGCTTAGCAAAAGCCTATTTGCAAAATTTGACTAAGGCCACGCAAGTCAACACGGCGAGTACGATTGCTAGTAACGCACGCGATATAGAGGCGCAGGCGACCCGTATTAACCAAAGTATTATTGAGATGGAGCGGCGACAAGCAAGCGCCCAAGATACACTGAATCAGATGATGGCAAGCAGTGTCACGTCAACGGCGAGTAATGTGACCCAAGTGAGTGTACGCACTGCCAGTCGCGCGCCAAGTAGCATTAAATTGCATTATCAAGTACAAGGCGCAGGCTGGGAGCCTACGTATCAGGCGCGTCTCAACACCAATAGCGAGCACCTAAATATCACCGCTTCTGCGATTATCGCCCAACAAACGGGCGAGAATTGGACCAACGTTCCTGTCACTCTCAGTACAGCCAACCCCAACCAGCGCGCGACAGGACGACTGCCTCATGTGCCGCGCCTATCACTTTATGAAGAAAACCAAAATGTTGAGTATGCAATACCTATGTCGGATAACACGCCTGTCGTAGTATCTGCCAGAGAAGGTTATAGCGACGATTCTAGAGCACCAAATATGGCACCACTGCCGAACTTTACGGTCAGTAGCCAAAATAAAAACGGTATTATTGAATATCGCTTGCCGCAGCGAGTGACGATACCCAGTGGTGGCAGGCGAGTACGTACTGTCATTGGCGAGCAGTCTGGCAGCAGTAAGCTGTGGGTTCGTAGTACCCCGAGCGTTGAGACGGCCGCCTATTGGTACGCATCAGCGCCGTTCCTGACGCCAGAGTGGGTAGATGGCTCACTACAGCTGTACCGTGATGACAACTATGTTGGACAATCGCGCTATAACTATCAAATGCTAAAAGAGCAGGGGATTGGTTTTGGTCGTGATCCAAGCATGATGGTCAAAGCGCTAATCAATGAAGACAAGCAAGGGGAAAAAGGCGTGCTCAACCGCACCCAAACTCTAACAACGACCCAAGCCTATGAATTTACCAATCAGCATAACCGCCCTGTGCGCCTGCAAGTGTTGGGGAGCGAGCCTATCAGCCGTGATGACAGTCTTAAAGTCGACGTTACCCACACGCCGCCTGTCACCGAGCGTAATTGGAATGACAATCAAGGCATGGTAGCGTGGGAGTTTAACGTGCCGAGTAAACAGTCACAGGCGATACGCTCAACCTCGCAAATCAGTTACCCTGCCAATAAGATATTGAGTGGTGATCGATAAATGATACTTGCTCAGCAAATCAGTTTTAAGCGATGATGTTTATTTTTACCAAAAATCTCGCGCCCCATAAACGTTTATCAAAGGAATATTATGTGTATTGTCGCCATTGCTTGGCAGTTATTTGACGAGCTGCCATTAGTACTCTTGTCCAATCGCGATGAGTTTTTGCAGCGTCCGACGGAGCCTCTGCACCAATGGGCCGATCAGGATATCTATGCAGGGCGTGATAAGCAAAGTGGCGGTACGTGGTTGGGTATCCATCAGCAAGCGTTACAAACGCAAAGTTCGGAATATTATGAACAAAATGGACGCTGGGCCGCCGTATTGAACTTTCGTGATGGCGTGCAGGCAGGTATTAATGAGCGTTCTCGTGGTGAATTGGTCACGCGTTTTTTGACCGGTACGCTCAGTCCGATGGCGTTTGCACGGCAGATTGAATTACAAGCTTATGCGGGTTTCAATCTGATTATTGGTGACGCTAGGCAAGCAGTCATTGTTAATAACCGCGGTCATGCCCCCACGCCGCTACATGCAGGATTACATGTGATTTCAAACGGTCAGCCAGAGGACAGCTGGTTTAAGACCGAGCGGTTGCGTGGGCGTTTACGCCAAGAAGTGCTACCGCTAATTGCCGAGGACAGCGCGGCTAGCTACTGGCAAGCAGCTGCATTCAATGTGCTGTCAGATAATACCAAGGCACCGGATGATCAGTTGCCAGATACAGGGATGAGCACTGAGCTTGAACAGACCTTATCCTCTGTCTATATTGAGCCTGTGAGCTTTGGCAATGCTGACATCAGCAAGCCTACTTATGGAACACGAACCCAGAGTATTTTGACCTTGAGCAAAAATGGCGGGGTAGATTCAGAGATCACCGCTCACATTGTCAGTCGAGAGTATCCACATTCAGTGGCTAGTGAGTAAAAACTTATTATTCAATGTCAGTGATAACTTCTACTGATTTCACGAGAACCTATACATCATTATTAAAACCATTCACACAAAAAAGCCTGCATCACTGGATACAGGCTTTTTGTAATATGACAAACAATAAAAGTACGTTTTACTGATTAAGACTGAATCAAATGATTGCTTTGCTCAGGCAAGATCAGCTCTTGCTTTAAGGGTAGCTCACGTACCAGCTCTTGTAGGGCGCGACGATACACGCCTCGTTTGAAGTGAATCACTTGTCCGAGTGGATACCAGTAGCTGACCCATTGCCAATGGTCAAATTCAGGTTTCCCTTCATCAAAGCGGATGTGTTGGGTATTCGGCTCATCTAAGCGTAGCAAAAACCATTTTTGTTTTTGCCCAATACATAAGGGGTGCTGTCCATGGCGTACGTAACGTTTTGGCAGACGATAGCGCAGCCAGTCTTGAGTGACTGCCAATAAGTCCACATGACGCGGGTGTAAACCGACCTCTTCCCAGAGCTCGCGATACATTGCATCCATCGGCGTCTCCCCGCGGTCGATACCACCCTGCGGAAATTGCCAAGCGTTGTGACCAATACGTTTTGCCCACAGAACCTGCCCTTGTGTATTTGCCAAGATGATGCCGACATTGGCGCGAAAGCCGTCTGCATCTATCATGACTAAACCTTTTTAATTTGTTTAAAAATAGCCTGTTTTCATTTGATACTGCGATAGCAATCATAATTATTATAAGGTGATGGTTATCAATATCAGCTAAAAACAAGATTCATTACCGTCATTAAACCAAGAAACAAGCAGAATGTGTAACAGTATTTTGCTATAAAATGTTTCACGAGTTTTACCTTTTAAAATCAATTGTTTATAAACAGACTTTTGTAGGTTTTTCAAATAAAAATTTGATAAATATCGATGCGAGTAACGATAGCTTCATAGTACTCAAATCATTTATTGAAGAAGAGAATAAGACCAAGAAATTGTTTTCTCATGACACGATAGCCAAACAATGGCTTTATCAAATCTTGCTTTGGCTTATGCTACACTAGCCAAGCTGCATATATTTCAAACAATAAAAATAGGCTTATGCCAATTACAGTAAGGAACATTTACAATGTCAGAATCAAAAGCAAGCGTTACATGGCAAGAGAACAAAGCCTTTATGGGCGTGTCACCATCAGGACATAACGTACAAATCGATGCGGACAAAGAAAAAGGCTCAAGCCCAATGGAGCTAGTCTTACTAGGGCTGGGCGGTTGTGCGAGCTACGATGTGGTGTCAATCCTCCAAAAGTCGCGTCAAGATGTCACGGATGTACGCTGTGAGCTGACCGCCAAGCGCGCCGAAACCGTACCAGCTGTTTATACCGATATTCATCTGCATTTTGTAGTCACAGGTCAAGACATCAAAGACAAACAGGTCGAAAAGGCCATTCATCTATCAGCAGAGAAGTACTGCTCAGCCAGTCGCATGCTGGTCGCAGGTGGGGTCAATATTACCCATGATTTTGAAGTGATTGCAGGCTAAGGATTTATACGATGATCAGTGCATTTTTTGACTTGGTTTCTGATAAAGTGGCGTCTGCCATCTGGGCAATGGTGGTAGCGAGCTTACTGCCATGGGCGGTATCAATAGTGGCAAAAGTATCTGGCGGCTTTAGGGTCAGAAATAATGCACATCCTCGCGATTTTTTTCAGCACACAACTGGAATGGCTGCACGTGCCAATGCTGCGCAGCAAAATAGCTATGAAACTCTGCCAGTGTTTTTGGCGGCCGTGTTGGTGGCCATGCTGTTCTTTGTACCACAATCGATCATTAATGTGTTGGCATGGCTGTATGTGATCATTCGAATTGGTTATTGCACCGCTTATATCACCAACTTATCGACGTTTCGCTCTATTCTCTGGGTGCTATCCATGGCATGCTATCTGATGCTGTTTTATCTGGCGATACGAGTCAGTGTATAGCGTTACCCGTCTATATTTACCAAGTAGACCACATATGATCAGGTGATTATTATTGTACGCTTGCTTGTAGTGCATTGATAATCACCGCTTTGTTTTTCTCTCGCTTGATACTTTCCCACACTGTTTGCGCCTCAGCATAGCCTTTGGTGAGCATCCCTAACCACTGTTTATAACGCCCAACCAATACCACATCATTCTTTGCCTCACCTTCCAAAAACTTAACTTGATGGGCGATCAAATCTTGCCATAGCAAGGTTGCCGTGTTTTTTCCGCTGTCATCATGATTTTCAGTATAGTTATCGACTTGCGCAACCAAATCAGGTCGTGTGACTGCGCCGCGACCTAACATGAGATGTGACGTGCCTGCTTGCATCATACAGTCATTTGCTTGCGCTGCGCTCCATATCTCGCCATTGGCAATCACAGGAATATCAAGTGCATTAAAACTTTGGATTTTGTCCCAATAGGCAGGCGGCTTATAACCTTGGGTTTTGGTGCGTGCATGGATAGTGAGCCAATCAGCGCCACTAGCAGCAATCGCGCCGCGAATGTCATCCATTCGGCTAGTATCGGTATAGCCTAGACGAATCTTAGCTGATACTGGTATGTCAGTGGGAACGGCTTGACGTACGGCACTGATAATCTGATACATGGTTTCAGGTTCATCTAACAATACAGAACCACCACGATGGCTATTGACCGTTTTTGCAGGACAGCCAAAGTTGATATCAATGGCAGGCGCACCAAGCTCGACAGCATAAGCAGCATTTTCTGCCATCAGCTGCGCGTCGCTACCCAAAAGCTGCACATGAATGGGCGTACCAGAAGCCGTTTTGGCATCGTGATGCAGCTCAGGCACGTATTTATAAAACACATGGGCCGGCAAGACATGCTGGGTGATACGAATAAACTCACTGACTGACCAATCATAGGGACGACCTAAGTCTGCTGCAATTTGCGTTAAGATTTGGCGCATTAGTGGGTCAGTCAAGCCCTCCATGGGGGCGAGGAGGCGGACGGGATTGGCAAATAGGTTTTCTGATAGAGGCATATATTCAAAGGACTGTTTTTAATAAATGTAAAATAATTTCATTCTAGTATTATAGTCCTTAATAAATTAAAACAGGACTTTATTATGTCTGAAATACGAGTAGAGTCAGTCAAAAGTATTCCGCTTTATAGTGTTGTACCGTTAATTAATCATATAAGTTATGATTCATGGTTATTAAGAGTGTCTTTATTCTTTTCAACTGAAGAAATACGGCAAATGGTGTACGTCGATTTCACTGATATTATTGGATTTAGAGTATTAGATAATGGAAACCTTGTTGAATTTTGGAATGATGATTGTCCGAACGGTTGGCTATGGGAGGTTAGCGATGGAGGTTGGTTCGACTTAGAAAAACAGCGAGAAGGATTTGTAACAGGTTATGTTGAAAAAGACCTATTAACAGAGTATCTAGTAATCGGAACAGACGACTGTATTAGCATACTATCCTCTAGTACACCAAAAATTACTACAGTAAATACTCTACTTTAAAAATATATTAGCTACTTGGGATAAGATATGCACAATACGTTTAGAAGGTGGTTAGTAGAGCTAGAAGAGATGGTAGTGATATGTGCTGAAGATATTCATCAGGAAGCAGCGCAAAACATAGTTAGCTTTGGCGTTAACCAAGATCTACTTGTAGAGTGGAGCGAAGATTCTGTCATAGAGTTTATTGGTGAATGCGCTAATTTATATCATAGAAAAAGTGGTGTTTCAGAAATGCTATTTTATGCATGGTTCGATGAGCAAGCAGGATAAATCAGAATTTCTGCCGTTAGCCAGTCGCACAAAAAACTGCCTTTTAGATGCGAGCTAAATCAAGTGACTTTAAATGAACTGGTGAACGGAATCTATGCTGATGACTCTGACTTATATACAAAAGGTAAATTAGATGTATGGCAACAGAATATCTAAAAACCAAAACGACGTTAAGACCCAAAAATCACCTTCTTCCCTGTCTGTAATCCAGAGATCAAGTCTTTGATATTATGAATATCTAGATTACTCTGCGCCCGCGTACAAGCGACATAAAGCAAGCGCAGCTCTTCTGGAGTTATCTTGACCGCATTGGTCGTCACATCGTAGTAAAAATCATCATCTAGTTGTACTTTCCCCCATTCAAGCCCTTTGGCTTTGTGCGCGGTAGAGATGACGTAATCCGCATTTTCGATACTAGTGAGACTATTGACCGCTTGGCTTAATACATTAGTCCCATGATCATCGACCAGTTTGACTAGTGTTTTGAGATCGCTACCCTCGTTGGTTTCAGCATACTCTTGTACATCGCCCCAATTATAAAAATAAGCCAGCTCGGGTACACCATAAGCCGATTTACCATTTTTTAAGTTTTCTGCTGCTTGACAGAATTTGAGCATGCGATCAGTATCTGCTTGTAGCGCTACACGGTGCCCGTGCTTTAACCCTGTCAACAATTGCGACATCGCCGCAGCATTGGTCCGGCATAAAATGGCGTCTTTTTTACTGTGTACCATACCTTTATCAGTAGAAGACTGTTTGTTTGGATTGCCCTTTAGCGGTACATCTTCTTGCAGCGCTTTTAGTAAAGTATTGGCCACTTCTGCAATCGGCTCACCAAAGCGAAAGGATTGCGTTAATAACGTCTGTGGCAATGGCAGTTTTTTCATTGCATTCACAGCGCCGCGCCATTCATAAATCTGCTGGTGCGCATCGCCCACATAGATGACTTGTCTTGATTGCTGGGTCAAGATACCCATCATTAATGGATCAGCATCTTGCGCCTCGTCAAACAAAATAAAGTCCGCAGGGATGCTCGGCTTGGACAATGCCCACAGTTTGAGATAAATATCATGCCCTATGCCCGCAGGATGACGCGCATCGATCGACTGTAGCCAGCGCTGCTCAACGGCAGGGTAGAGAATCTCGCGTAATTGCTCGGCGTCTGAATCATCGAGCCAGCTTGGAAACAGTATGTGCCTTGGCGCAGGGTAGCTGGCATGTGTACTACAAAAATTACTCACTGCGTCACTGACGAATCGAGACAACCGTGCTGGTGTCAGCGTAATGTATTTATTAACCCCATCCATTTGCCGACGGACTTGCACAGGTTGCAAGCCCAAATCATCACCCAGACGCTTAGGTGAAAATCGCGGTAGAGATAGCTTGGCGGTAATATCACGCGCGACATGACGGTAGGCCAGCGAGTGAAAAGTGCGGCATTCTACATGCGGTGGAAACTTGGAACGAGCATCATTGGCAATCGCTTTGTTAAAGGCCAGATACAGTCCGCGACCTCGCAAGCGCTCACCGATTAGCTTGAGTGTCGTGGTCTTACCAGCGCCTGCGTACGCCACCACTTTAAATGATTTTTGGTCCATCGCCATATTCAGCGCGGCGAGCTGCTCATCAGTGGGATCGCTCATATAAGCTGGCATCGATGCGGACATAATAAAGCTACCTAAATACAAGAAGTGATTAAAAACACAAGGGGCAAAAAAAGCCACTGGATAAACAATGGCTCATAGATGGTGGTACTCAATCGTGACAATAAGCACTAAGCTTACGCGTGGGGCAAGAAGAAAACAAGATAAGTCAGACGGGTAAATGCTTTATTCTTTGACTGTTGATATCAGGTCAGTGCTAGGTTCTTCTTTGATCAAGATTTTAGCCAAAAATAACCCAAGCTCAAACAGTAACCACATCGGGATTGCTAGCATCAGCATCGATACCCCGTCAGGCGGCGTGACCACGGCAGCCACAGCAAAACAGCCCACAATGATATAACGACGCTTTTCCTCTAGACTCTGAATGGAGACAATCCCTGCCAATATCAATAGCAAGGTCACAACTGGAATCTCAAAGGTCAAGCCAAACACCATAAATAGCTTTAAAGCAAAACTCAGATAACTGTCGATATCGGTCATCGGTAGTACGTTTTGTGGGGCAAATAGAATAAAAAACTTTAAGACGCCTTTGAGCACAATAAAATAAGAAAACGCCACACCTGCATAAAACAAAAATATAGAAGACAGCAGCACTGGGATAGCGATTCTTTTTTCTTTTTTATATAAACCTGGCGCAACAAATGACCAAATTTGATAAAGGATATAAGGCATCGCCAAAAAGGCAGCAACAAAAACCGTCAAACGTATCGGTGCCATAAAGTTCGAGGTGATATCTGTGGCAATCATGGTCGAATTGGCAGGCAACTGTGCCACCAACGGATCTGATAAAAAGTTATACAGCTCACGTGAGTAACCGACCAATCCCAAAAATATGATCAAAACAGCCACGCATATTTTAATTAAATGGCGGCGTAGCTCAATCAAATGCTCAGTGATAGGCATATCGCCCAATGCGCTTAAAACATCCTCTGATGATTCATTTTGAGTGCTATCAGTTGTTGCTTTACCGTCTTGATTAATGCCATTTAAAGCAGGAATATCTGAATCAGTGAGTTTTTCTTGGCGGCTTTTCTTGCGTTTGAGTAGTTGCATCAGTCAGTCCCCTGCTTATTATCAGAAGTCTGCGTACTTACCGAGCTATTTAGTAAGGTATCGGCTTTATAGTTCGGTAGATAAGGTGGCATTGGGAGGCGACGAGCTTTATCGTAAGCACCCAAACGGAACCACATATTTTCCCACGGTCGGGTATTAAGGATTTGAGTAACGGGCGCGGCCATATCACTATCATCATTGCTGTTACCGTGCTTTGATAACTGACCCTTCTCTAAAGTATCTTGGGGCTCGTCAGTTGCGTAAGAGTAGTCGAATGCTTTTGGTGTGGGTGATTGCTGATGGTTTTTTGTGCCGTCAGCTTTGTTATCTCTATCACTCGCTACCGCTTCATTCGAGGTTTTTATAGAATGGTTTTGTGAGCTTTCAAAAGCCTTCATATTGCCGCGCATCTCCGCCATCTCACGCCTCATATCGGCTTCGGTTTGACGAATTTTGGCCAGCTCTTTTTGCATTTGTTGGCGTGTCTCAGCCAAGTCTAGCTCGGCCTCTATTTCAGACTGTAATGTGGAGACGGTGCGGCGAATTTTGGCATACCATTGCCCAGCCGTACGCGCTGCCTGTGGCAGTTTTTCTGGGCCCAAGACGATTAGGGCGATTACGCCAAAGAGAAGTAGTTCAGAAAACCCGATATCAAACATAATGGTCCGATGTCACTGTCTAGATGCTATACATTATGCTTGTCATCAACCTTAGTGGTTGTTGGGCGCTCGTCGGTATGGGCCGTGCCATCATGGTCAAGCACCACGCGTTTTTTGGCATGCTCTGTATTTTCATCTTTGACCGCTTCTTTAAAGCCTTTAACCGCACTGCCCAAATCTTTGCCAGCGTTTTTTAGTTTTGCAGTGCCAAACACGACAACGACGACGACCAATAGTATCAGCCAATGCGTAATAGAAAAACTACCCATAATGGTATCCTTGTGACCTGGTTTTGTGATTTGATTTTCAGTCTTCATATGTCTGCTTTGAATTGATAAAAGAGTTATGTATCAAAAAAAGCATCACATATAATGCGAGATAAAACAGAGCTATATTATAACCCGCAGTTATTACAAATAGGTGAAATCAACAATAATCAAACAGGGTCGATGCTTTTTTTTGTATCTTAATAACTATCTAGCCGCTTTTTCGTCGATACCTGATAAGCCAAACCGTCTACCTAGCTCATTTAGTACAGCGTCTGATTCTATGTCAAACCATGCCAGTCCGACTAAAGTATGGAACCAGACATCTGCCACTTCATAGATCAGCTCGTGGCGCGCCGCCTCAAAAGCAGCTTTGTCTTTATTTTCATCACAGTGAGCAAAATCTTTGGCAGCAATGATGCTCTCTGTACTCTCTTCACCGACTTTTTCTAATATTTTATTCAAGCCTTTGGCGTATAGGCTGGCGACATAAGAGCTGTTGGCATCGGCTTGTTTGCGCTCTGCCAATACCTGATCGAGCTGTTGTAGCACAGAGCCTTTATCGACTTGCGCTTGAGTGTTATTAGAGTCGATGGTCGCGCTAGCATTTTCGTTTTCAGCATTGGTGCTAGCAGATTTGTCAGAATGATAAATCTCCGCAGGGTCTTTCAATACTTTATCGACTGTCTGCCATTCAGGTGTTTGGCCTGATAGATCTAAACGCTGATAAAAACAAGACTCACGGCCTGTATGACAAGCAATACCGCCCGCTTGAGTCACGCTTAGCACAATCACGTCTGCGTCACAGTCTAGACGAATATCGTGGACGGTTTGCGTATGACCTGATGATTCGCCTTTGTGCCACAATTTGCCACGTGAACGCGAAAAATAAACCGCGGTCTGCGTTTGTACGGTGAGCTGTAATGCGTCTGCATTCATCCAAGCCATCATCAAAATACGGCCTGACTTGTGATCTTGAGCAATTGCAGGAATCAAACCATCAGCATTAAAAGTTATGGCAGTCAGCCAAGCAGGTAGAGTCATAATGTATGTATCGTCTTATAGTTAGAAAGAGTAAAAATATCAATAAGTAATTATACTACTTATGATTGGAGCGAGTTATGATTAGAGCGAGGAGATTGTCTAAAATGCTCTGAAATATGATGTCATATGAAAGCTGCGCGAGCATTAAAATGAGAAAGGTGATATTGACTCGCTATTTTACAGCCTAAATAAATGAGGATATAGAGCCTCTTTGGTCGTGTTATCGTGCTTAATCACTTTATTGAGATTAAAATCATAATTTCTAAAATGTTGTCTTGCTTTGGCGACCACTTCACCTGTGTGCATACGTGTGATCTTTATCACGATGCTACCGCCATTATCATATATTGGCTCAACACCGACTTCAAACAAAAGCTCTTCGCATACTCGTATACGACTCAAAATAACCAACTGCAATGTATCAATAATTAAGCCCTGGTTATCTGAATTGATTCCTTTAATACCTTTAGCGTGTAGAAATCTTAGTCGCGCTTCGGACAGAAGGGCAGTCAGAGATTCGATGGTCACATGCTGTCCCAAGTCGATTTCGGTATGACGCACGCACATCACTGTCTCAAAAACAAATAAATAATCCTCAAATACCAACTCTTGCTTTGACACACTATCTCCTAAAGTGGTGGCAAACAATTATGCTACTTATCATGCGATAGGTTGGCAGAATCATAATAACGATGAACAAATAAAAGGCTGTATACACTTGATAAATGAGTGTGCTTTCATGACACTCATATTATGATGTAACTTAAGTATCTACTTAAGCACAGCTTCAGCTGACATTCAATCTATTTGGATGAAAATTGACCATTTTTATGAGGTTTTTAAGAGATGCGCTGTAGCGCTACTCATGCTGGCTAACGGTCTTTATTTCCAAGTAAAGGTTAACCAAAACTTTACTTGGCAAAACAAGGCACTATCTGCTAAAATACCGCCTCCCACCTCGAGGCAAATAGAGGTTTAGTGGTTATTTATATAGCGATTATTCGGTATGACTATTTGACGACCAGGTTCTAAAACAGAAAAAGAGGCAAATCATCATGAAAGTTAAGATGAAAACCAGAAGCGGTGCCGCTAAACGCTTCAAAAAAACAGCAAATGGCTTTAAACGTAAGCAAGCATTCAAAAGCCATATTTTGACCAAGAAATCACCTAAGCGTATTCGCCAGTTGCGTGGTCTTAAGTTGGTACATAAATCTGACGAAGCAGCCATTCGTCGTATGTGCCCATACATCTAATAGCCTACTGTCATCTATCTTTGATTGAAAACTATCTGATGAAATGATAGTTGACTTTGCAATCTGACAATGATGTTTGTTATTTGACAGCATCATCACTCGCTTAACAGTGATTACAAAATCTTGGAGTAAATTATGGCCCGTGTAAAACGTGGTGTACAGGCAAATCGCCGTCACAAAAAAATCTTAAAACGCGCAAAAGGCTACTACGGTGCCCGTTCACGTGTTTACCGCGTAGCGGTACAGGCAGTGACCAAAGCTGGTCAATATGCTTATCGTGACCGTCGCAACAAAAAACGTACTTTCCGTCGTCTTTGGATTGCACGTATCAATGCTGGTGCACGCTTAAATGGTTTGAGCTATAGCCGCTTTATCAATGGCTTGAAAAAAGCAAACATCGCAATCGATCGTCGCGTTCTAGCAGACATCGCTATGCATGATGCAGCGACTTTCACAGCATTGGTCGAAAAAGCAAAAGCGGAACTAGCATAAATATTAACTACTCTTTAGAGATTAAGTAGATATAAAATTTATCTAAGTAAGCGTCTAAACGAATAGAACTAATATTGATTAATAGTACGATATTAATAAAAGCTACCGCTGGTCGGTGGCTTTTTTTATTTTAAATTATGGTGTATTTACTTAGTCTGAGTGGATACCAGCACCTGCTCTTTATCTGTCTAAATATTCAAGCCTTTTAGACCACTTATCTTTATGAAGATAACGGGATAAATGGTTTGCAATATTTGGTCAAATCCCTACAATTAATAGTCCGTTCAAATCAGGAATAATGCGTCTTATGACTAACCCTGCTGCTACCAACGACTTGTCGGCGCTACCGACCTTGTCTTCAGAGCTAAACGAGCTCAATGAAGCTCAGCTTACCGACTTTGCGAGTGCTGCTGAAGCTTTGATTCTACAAGTAACTGATGCGCGTACCTTGCAAGACTTGCGTGTGCAATTGACTGGCAAAAAAAGCCCATTGACTGGCTGGTCAAAGCAGATGGGCAAACTCGATGCTGATGATAAAAAAACCTACGGTGGCTGGTTGCACGAGGTGCGTAGCCGCATTCAGCAAGCGCTGAGCGATCAACAGCAGCAGTTAGAAGTCGCCGCGCTCAACGCTAAGCTAGAAGCAGAGAGCATTGATATTACTCTTCCTGCTCGCGGTGGTCAAAAAGGCCATCTGCATCCCGTGACGATGATTACTCAGCGTATGCAGCAGTACTTTATTCAAGCGGGCTTCAATGTTGCCACCGGCCCTGAAGTTGAGAGCGATTACTATAACTTTGAAGCGTTGAATATCCCGTCGCACCATCCTGCGCGCGCGATGCATGATACATTCTATTTCGATGCGCATTATCTACTGCGTACGCATACCAGCCCAGTGCAGATTCGTACCATGGAAAAGAACGAGCCACCGATTCGCATCATTTGCCCAGGCCGTGTTTATCGTAACGACTCAGACCAAACCCACTCTCCGATGTTCCATCAGCTAGAAGGCCTTATGGTCACAGAGTCGAGCACTTTTGCTGAGCTAAAAGGTCTGATTAGTGAGTTTCTAGAAGCATTTTTTGCCAAAGAGCTGACCGTGCGTTTCCGTCCTTCATTTTTCCCATTCACTGAGCCGTCTGCAGAAGTAGATATCTTAGATGATAACGGCAAGTGGCTTGAAGTGATGGGCTGCGGTATGGTACATCCACAAGTATTGACCAATTGCGGTATTGACAGCGATAAATACACAGGCTTTGCATTTGGTATGGGTATCGAGCGCTTTGCGATGTTGTATTACGGTATTGATGACTTACGTTTGTTTTTCCAAAATGACGTGCGCTTCTTAAAGCAATTTGGCTAACGTGCTTTTGTTGATATAAAAGTGCTCCTTGTTAATACAACAAGTTAATTTGCCAAGCTTTACTCCAACATCTTTATTATAAAATTCTGATCCGAGATATTTATGAAAATTAGCGAACAGTGGCTACGTCAATGGGTAAACCCCAAAAATACCAGCGAACAGTTGGCTGAACAGCTGACCATGGCAGGGCTTGAAATTGATGACCGTTACGCAGTTGCCCGTGCATTTAGCGGTGTGGTCATCGGTGAAGTTATCAGCGTTGAGCCGCATCCAGATGCAGACAAACTGCGTGTCACGCAGGTAAATATTGGCGACGCTGAGCCGCTGCAAATTGTCTGCGGCGCACCTAATGTGACCGTCGGTATGAAAGCACCGGTTGCTACCGTTGGTGCGATACTACCAAGCGATGACGCAAAAGGTTTTAAGATTAAGAAAAGCAAGCTACGCGGTGTTGCCTCAAACGGCATGCTATGCGGCGCCTCTGAAATTGACTTGGTAGATGATATAGATGGACTGCTTGAGTTGCCTGAAGATGCACCAGTTGGTACCGATATCCGTGAGTATTTAGGTCTAGATAATCAGATATTAGATATCTCTATCACCCCAAACCGTGGTGATTGCTTTAGCGTTCGCGGTATCGCTCGCGAGATTTCAGTCATCAATGACTTGCCTTTACAGTTGCCAGAGATTCCTGACAATGTCGTCGCTTCTGATAATGGTGCAACGCCCGCTGTCACTGTTGATGCGGTAGAGGCGTGCCCTCGCTATCTGTTGCAATCGATTAGCAATATTGATCGTAGCATTGAGACACCAAAATGGATGCAAGATGCATTGGTACAGTCAGGACTACGTTCACACAACTTCTTGGTCGATGTGACCAACTATGTGCTCTTGGAGCTGGGTCAACCGCTACACGCTTTTGATGCCGATACCATCGAAGGTGATATTGTTGTGCGTTTGGCACAGCCTGATGAAACCATTACTTTGCTCAACGAGCAAACGGTTACGCTAACCGGTGATGAGCTTGTGATTGCTGATGACAAAGGTGCCTTGGCACTGGCTGGCATTATGGGTGGTCAGCGTAGCAGTGTCACCGATAGTACGACCAATATCGTGGTAGAAAGCGCTTTCTTTAATCAACTGGCTATCGCTGCGCGCGCACGCCGTTTTGGATTGCATACGGATGCATCACAGCGTTTTGAGCGTGGGGTCGATTTTGAATTGCCGAAACTTGCCTTGGCACGAGCTTGTGACTTGATCACAAGCATCACGGGCGGCGAAGCAGGACAAATAGTCACGGCCGAAAACCTTGAGCATCTGCCAGCACGCGAACCGATCACATTGCCAATCGCGAAAGTACGTGATGTTATTGGTATTGATATCGAGCCATCAGAGATGGTGCGTATCTTAACTCAATTAGGTTTTGAGGTAGAGCAGCAAAACGACGCATTGATTTGTAAGCCGCCGTCTTACCGTTTTGATATGAGTATCCGCGAGGATCTCATCGAAGAAATTGCCCGTATCTATGGCTATGACAATATTCCAAGCGTATTGCCATATTTGCAAGTCAGCATGGATTATGACGATACTGCAGATTTGACTCATGGGATGAAGCTAGCACTGGTTGATAACGGTTATATGGAAGCCATCAGCTTTAGCTTTAGTGGTGCAAAATTAGAAGCATTGCTTGATGATGAAGCGCTAGGGGAGGTGTTGGCACTGGCAAACCCTATCTCTAGTGATTTGGCGGTCATGCGTCGTACCTTGCTGTCAAGTTTACTGCCTTGCGTGCAATATAACTTGAATCGTCAGCAGCCACGCGTACGTTTCTTTGAGACGGGTCTTAGCTTTGTTGGACAAAGTATCAGTGATTTGGTGCAAACCCCAAGCATTGCATTGGTCGCAGTGGGTGATGTATGGAGTGAGCAGGCTTATCAAAACAGCGTCTTAGATTTTTATGATCTCAAACATGATATTGAACAGTTATTACCAGCGCAGATCGATAGCGCCCGTATTCGCTATGAGCGTAGTGCGCTGAGCTTCCTGCATCCAGGACAAAGCGCTGAGTTATATATCGATGATATCTATGTTGGTTGGTTGGGTCAGCTACATCCAAATACTGCTAAGCAGTTGGATCTGCCAACGACATGGGTTGCCCAATTGTCACTGGCACCGCTATTGACGCTTGCTCGTGAGCAGCATTCGATTACGACGCCTAGCAAGTTCCCACAAGTGCGCCGTGATATTGCTATTTTAGTAGACAGCGATATCAGTTTGCAGACTTTAGAGTCAACGGTACGAGCTGCGGCAGGTGATTTGTTGACTGATCTGTGGCTATTTGATGTGTATCAAGGCGATAAAGTACCGACTGGTCAGCGCTCATTGGCGTTTGCACTTGTATGGCAAGATGCTACACAAACCCTATCGGATGAAGCTGTAAAAACTGCCACTGATAAGGTTGTACAGGCATTAACGGATCAACACGCAGTCCAGTTACGTGACAGCTAATATTTAGTCTTTTAAAAGACCCAATGCTCTATAGCCTCTTCAGTTATGAGGCTATGGAGCATTGCTATTCGTAAAAACTATTATTTATAACCCTTTTATTTGTAAAATAAGTTAAGTCATTATTAATAAAGGATTTTAATGTATAGTTTATTAAAAACTACTCAAAAAACCTTTATAATAATTAGACTTAACCCTCATACCGCTAAACCATGATATTCGACATCACGACATAGTATAGGAGTCGTACTGTGAGCACCTTAACCAAATCTGACATGATTGAGCACTTAATGAGTCATCTAAATCTGACACGCCAAGAAGGTCGCTGTCTGGTGGAGAACTTTTTTGATGAGCTGTCAGATAGTTTGATTGATGGCAAAGAGGTCAAGCTTTCAGGCTTTGGCAACTTTGAGCTTAAAGACAAAAACAGCCGTCCAGGCCGCAATCCAAAGACAGGAGAGCCTGTCGCCGTATCCGCGCGCCGCGTGGTGACGTTCAAGACAGGACAAAAATTTCGTCAGAAAGTTGATGAGCGTTTATTCGATACTTAATGCGTTATTGAGTATGACAGCTTGCTTGTTTTCGCTATAGCCTTGTAAAACTATTGGCTTGTATAGCCAATAAATACCAAGTATGGTTATAAGTAACTAACTGTCATAAATTGCAGGCATAAAAAAAGAGAGCATAGGCTCTCTTTTTTTTATTACCGTTTATTTATTGTATGAACAATAAATTACTGAGCTGGCTCTTCAACAACAACTTCGTCAGAAGCGTCAACAGCAGCAGTATCAGTTTCGCTAGCTACGTCAACGCTAGTAGTAGTACCGTCTACAGGAACTTCAGCGTCCATTTCGTCAGTAGCAGTTGCAACTTGAGCGTCAGCGATGTCAGCTTCAGCGTCAGCAACAGCAGCGTCAGCATCAGCAGGGATAGCTTCACCGTCAGCAGCGCCTTCAGCTAGCTCTTCTTGTGCGTCTTGCACTTCTTCTTGCGCGTCAGATAGATCTTCAGCAGCGTTTTCTTTGTTGCTGTCACAGGCAGTTAGGCCCATAGTTGCAGTCATGATACCAGCTAGAGCAAGTAATTTAAGTTTCATAAGATTTTCTCCGGAAAAATGAAATGAGCAGTAGCAGCAACAAAGGACGAATTCCGAGGTTTCTCAGAATTCAATTAGTCTTAGTTACAGCTACTCAGCTTCCACGCATTCTATATGTTTTATATGAAAATGGAAATAGGGTTGTACAATTAAGTAACAATAATATTTAAAATAATATTTTACTTCATCTGTTCGATAGTATTTTTAATACAACAAACCTGATTAATCGACGTATAATCAATGACATCAGACTGTTACGGCACAATATGCAGTCCTACTTTTGGTTGTAATTTAACGTATTTATGGTGTTTGGTTAAGTAAAATTAGAGTCGATTGTCTCGTCTAATGAGGCACAAGTACGCCATTAATATGGGACAAGTAAATATGGGACAAATAAGCCATGATAATTAGCGCTATTTATATTAAGAAAAATTGCTTGTGAGTGAGCAAACCAAAAATCAAATCAACGTATTGAGCGGCTTACTGTACAACATGAATAATGAACAATACGAGTGATTATATCTCGTATATTTGAGGAATAAACTATGAAATGGCAAGGCAGACGAGGCAGTTCTAATGTTCGCTCTAGTACGGGCGGCGGCAAAATGATAGGTGGTGGTATTGGCGGTATCATTATCGCAGGTATTTTATGGCTGGTATTTGGGGTAAATCCTATGACTGCGCTGCAAACAGGTCAGGTAATCGCTGGTGGTGGTAGTAATGGAACTTCCAGCGAACCTGCGATAAGTGAAGATCGAGATACCCAGTTTGTCAAAGTTGTGCTGGCGGATACTGAAGAGGTCTGGCATCAGATATTTAACGAAGCGGGTAGTACTTATAAAGAGCCCTCGCTAATTCTGTTCAATGGTCAAGTAAATTCGGCGTGCGGTAGTGCCAGCGCGGCGACAGGGCCTTTTTATTGTCCAGGTGATCAAACGGTCTATTTAGACACATCATTTTTTGTGGAGATGCGTCAAAATCTGGGTATCGCAGGGGATCAGCAAGGCTCTGGGACTCAGGAAAACCAAGGTAAAGCGGGGGATTTTGCGCAGGCTTATGTTATCGCACATGAGGTGGGTCATCATGTTCAGACGCTACTAGGTATTAGTCAGCAGGTCAATGAAGCCCGTCGGCAAGTGACCCAAGCACAATCCAATAAGTTGTCAGTGTTACAAGAGCTGCAGGCAGATTGCTTTGCTGGCGTTTGGGCGCAGCGTAACCAAGAGCGTGTACAGTTTTTAGAAGCGGGTGATATTGATGAGGCTATTAATGCTGCCGGTCAGATCGGCGATGATCGATTGGCACAGGCGAGTGGTAGAGCGGTTGCGCCTGATAACTTTACGCATGGTACCAGTCAACAGCGTGTTGAGTGGTTCACTCGGGGCTTAGAGAGCGGTAATGTACAATCTTGCGATACCTTTAGTGGTGCGCTTTAAAAGTAAGATTATTTTTTGCAAATCCGCCTACGGGTTATCAGTACAACAATAACGGGTTGTCAGTACAATAATAGCCATGCAAAAAGTTGATATAAAAAAGCCTGCAATCAATTGCAGGCTTTTTTATTATCTTCTATCTGATATGACTCAACGCATTATTAAGAAATATCAGTGTAGAAGTTTTTAGTTGTTATCAAGCACATAACCACCAGCGCCGCCAATAGCTGCACCAGCCAATGCGCCACGAGCGATGTCTTTGCTGTCGCCTTTACTTCTGATAAGTGCACCAGCTGCGGCACCTGCTGTTGCGCCTTTAGCGGTATTGCTCATACCACCATATGAATTACAACCAGTCATGATGAGTGCTGAGCTCGTAATTGCTGTCATTGCGATCGTTTTAGCAAATTTCATATTATCACCTATTTATTCGTCAAGTTTGAAATATAATACCTTTAAAAAAACAATGTCCATGATATTTTCAAATATATTCCTGCTGTCTGCCATAATAGTGGGTTAGCAGATAGTTAGTCGTAGTAAAAACGCTAAACTTTGCAAACGACATGTAATTGATGTTGCCGCACTGTATCATAAAACGGGTACTTGCTTATATGAGGTACTTAGCGCAAAAATAGGTAGGCGAGTATTTTGGCAATCGGAAATAAAAAAGACCACCGAACGGCAGTCTTTATATCAAGCAAACAATGGCATGCTTGGAAAAAATATGCGTAAATTAGTTCTGTGATTTGCGTTTCATTTGCTCAAAGAACTCGTCATTGGTTTTCGCTTCTTTGAGACGATCTAACAAGAATTCAGTAGCTTGGACGCCATCCATCGGCTGCAGCAGTTTACGTAAAATCCAGACTTTACGTAGTTTATCTTCGTCCAACAAGCGCTCTTCGCGGCGTGTGCCTGATTTTTTGATATTGATTGCAGGGAAGACACGTTTTTCGGCCAAGTCGCGCTCAAGGGTGATTTCTTGGTTGCCCGTTCCTTTGAATTCCTCAAAGATCACGCTGTCCATCTTACTACCAGTATCAATCAGCGCACTGGCAATAATCGTCAAGCTGCCACCTTCTTCGACATTACGCGCAGCGCCAAAGAAACGCTTTGGACGCTCAAGCGCATTGGCATCCAAACCACCGGTCAATACTTTGCCTGATGATGGTATAACGGTGTTATAGGCACGTGCCAGACGAGTGATCGAGTCTAATAAAATCACCACATCTTGCTTATGCTCGACCAGACGTTTGGCTTTTTCGATGACCATCTCAGCCACCTGTACGTGACGCTGAGGTGGCTCATCAAAGGTAGAGGCAACGACTTCACCGCGCACGGTACGCTCCATCTCGGTGACTTCCTCTGGACGCTCATCAATCAACAGGACGATTAAGTAGCATTCAGGATTATTGCGAGTGATGGACTGAGCAATAGATTGCAATAACATCGTTTTACCCGCTTTTGGCGGTGCGACAATAATAGAGCGCTGACCTTTACCAATTGGTGCGATCAAATCAATGATACGCCCTGTCAGATCTTCAGTAGTACCATTACCAAGCTCAAGCTTTAGCTGCTCAGTAGGGAATAGCGGTGTTAGGTTCTCAAAAATCAGCTTATGACGTGAGCGATCTGGCGTATCAAAGTTGATTTCACCAACTTTTAGTAGCGCAAAATAACGCTCAGAATCTTTTGGTGGGCGAATCGTACCAGCGATACTGTCGCCCGTTTTTAAGCTGAAGCGGCGAATTTGACTAGGGCTGACATAGATGTCATCAGGACCTGCTAGATAAGAGCCTTCTGATGAGCGTAAAAAGCCAAAACCATCAGGAAGAACCTCAAGCACACCGTCACCATAGATGGCCTCACCGTTGCGGGCATGGGTTTTTAAGATAGCAAAGATAATGTCTTGTTTACGGCTACGCGCCATGTTATCAAGACCCATTTCCTTGGCAATAGCCAACAGCTCAGAGATTGATTTTTTCTTTAATTCAGTTAGATTCATAGATAGGTCATTAGCAATTGATCAGATGAGAGATGCCATTAGCAGCACAAGTCACGACAATGAGTAAAACGACAGTAATATGATGATAGAAGGTATTTGTACAGCGCAATGGCTTATGTAGTGTTGGTATTGCATGTCTGCTTATAGACGCATTGCTATCGCTGGATGCAAGGTCATAAGAATTAGGAATAAAAAAGGCTACATAAGAGTCTGCGTCAAAAACTCAATATCAGTCATTGCGTTTAGTCATTTCGTTTAGCAATGGTGTTTATAATGACGATTGTGTTTTTGTTGATAAACACGAGGAGAATAGCGACAAGATACTAGGAAAACAGATGGTTTTCTCTTGTCAGCAGACTATACGGTCTTCACAATAGCGTTGTCAATAAATTTTGCCAAAAAATTCGTATAATCAAGTTTTTTGCACAAAAAACAAGCAAAAAAGCCATTATCGTTATCAGATAATGGCCTTCTTTATCGATTTAGCTCATTGATTCAAAAAACTTTGAAATGATAACATTCAACTTATAAATGCTTGTCCAATACTTTGGCCAATTCAGCTTTTGGCTGTAGACCCATCACTGAATCTACTTTTTCGCCGTCTTTGAAGACAAATAAAGTTGGGATGTTGCGGATACCAAAACGGCTCGCTGCTTGTGGGTTGTTATCCACGTCAACTTTAACGATCTTAACTTTACCTTGGTACTCAGTCGCTAAATCTTCTAAAATAGGCGCAATCGCTTTACAAGGACCACACCAAGTTGCCCAAAAATCTACCAATACAGGAAGATCTGATTCTAGAACGTCTTGGTCAAAGTTTGTGTCGGTAGTATTAACAATAAGGTCTGACATAATTTTATCTCTCTTGTTTTATTTATTCTGTCACCACACACCAGCTGTCATATTTATCTAATAATAAGTGGGTCAGTGGTCAAAGAATCGTTTAGAAGTGGTGAAAATGTGCCATTATATTAACATGTTTGCTCAGTCTTGACAGATTCAGGCTGGTTAAATTGTTCAACAATTACGATTAGCACAATAAATCAAAACAGAATGACACAGGTTGGGTTTTCTCTGTTACGTGTGATCATTGCTTTGCTAAAACATACTTTTTGAGCACTTTTAGCCGTCTGTTTTTACATTGAATCATCCCACTTTTACTCTCAATAAATAGGGCGCTACTGTGCCAAAATAACAGCCGCCAAAGCCCCATATTACGTTTAATTTATATAAGTAGTTAAGTTTATGCCTTTTACTGATGAAGAAGTCGACGCTCTCAACGCGCAAGAAAATGCCTATCCACTTGAGTTTTTCAAACAATTTGCGCAAAAAATTACGGTCTACGAAGACGATGATATTTGGGTAGTGGATAAACCGGCAGGGCTGTTAAGCGTCGATGGCAAGACCCTCAAGGTAAGCCTGCTTGCCCGGCTTGAGCGTGCTAATCCAGCGGTAAAACTGATTCATCGATTGGATATGGACACGTCAGGTCTGATTATTTTCGCAAAAAATGCCGACGCCCAAACCAATATCAGTAAACAGTTTATTGAACGCTTACCGCAGAAAAAATACCAAGCACGAGTTTTTGGGGAATGGGAGCAGGTGGGCGCAGCGGGTGAGATATCGGTGCCAGTACGCTATGAGCCGACGACCAAGCCGCGTCATATCGTTGATCATGACTGGTCAAAGCATGCTTTAACACTGTATGAAGTCATAGCGCACGAAATGTGTGATGGTCAACCAGTTACCCGAGTGATGCTTAAACCCGTTACGGGTCGCAGCCATCAACTACGCGTGCATATGGTGCATGCAGGTCATGTGATGATTGGCGACCCGATATATGCTGAAGGCGCGGCACTCAAGATTGCGCCAAGGCTAAATCTACATGCGCAGCAATTGCGCTTAAAGCATCCAGTATTGGGTGCTTGGATGGACTGGGAAAGTCCATGCCCATTTTGATGCATTAGCTGCCTGAATATGAAGTCGAAGCGCGCGATTAATAGAAGCACTAAGGCTATCGCTGATCATGTAAACACAAGGATGAGAATATGCTTGATATCGCTACTACCAAACAGGCGATTAAAAGTCGCCTCGCACGTAGACAGTCGCAAAGGGGTAAGCCTGCTGATTATGAAGTGCTGATTATTGGTGCGGGCATTGCGGGTATCGGTATGGCCTGCCGCTTACAGCAACTAGCGCATAAAAATTTATTTGGTCATAAAGGTGCAAAAAAACAAAAACAGACAAAAACGCAGCGTTTTGTCGTATTAGAAAAGCGGGCTGATTTGGGCGGGACGTGGGATTTATTTACCTATCCTGGTATCCGCTCGGACTCTGATGCCTTAACCTTTGGCTATAATTTTAGACCGTGGCTAGATTATAGAATGCTGGCAGCAGGTGGCGATATCAAGCGTTATATCGCTGATACGGCGCGCGAGTTTGGTATTACTGAGCATATTCGCTATGAGCATGAAGTTCAGCAAATATCATGGTCGAGTATGGATCAGTTATGGACAGCAACCATAAAAAACCATACCAGCGGAGAAGTGTTCGTTAAGACGGCAAAGTTTATCGTCGGTGCTACGGGCTACTACGACTATGAGCAAGGCTATCGACCTCATTTTGCGGGAGAAGAAGATTTCCGCGGTCGTATTGTCCATCCGCAGCATTGGGATGATTTAGACTATAATGACAAAAAAGTGGTCATTATTGGCAGCGGTGCCACTGCAATGACGCTATTGCCGGCATTGGTAGATGACAGCAGCGAGCAGTGTGCGCGTCATGTCACGATGCTACAGCGGACACCCACTTATGTGGCAAGCGTACCGGGCGATGATCATGCTATCGACTGGCTATCAGGCAAGTTTTCACCTTTATCAAAAGAGCAGGCCTATACGGTACTGCGAGCGCGCAACGTGTTGCGGCAGCAAGGGCTGTATAAATTAGCCACTCACGCGCCCAAGCTGATGAAAGCTGTGCTAAAAGGCGGCGTGACAAAAGAGTTAAAAGGTAGCGGCGTTGATGTCGAGCACTTTATGCCCGACTACAATCCGTGGGATCAACGCGTATGCGCTGTGCCAGACAGTGACTTATTTAAGTCTTTGCACGGTGAGCGTGCAGCAGTGGTCACCGATCAGATCGACCACTTCACCGAAACCGGTATTATGTTGCAATCAGGCGAGCATCTTGAGGCTGATATCATCGTCACAGCAACCGGATTGAAGCTGCAAATGCTAGGCGGAGCAGCGGTATATATCGACGGGCAGGCCATTGATATCGGCACGCGCATGACGTATAAGGCAGTCATGATCGAAGGCGTGCCCAATCTGGCGGCCTTATTTGGCTACACTAACGCCTCATGGACGCTAAAGATTGATCTGGCGTGTCAGTATTTGGTGCGGCTGTTGAGTTATATGCACAAAAACCGCTACCAAGTCGCGCTGCCACAGGCACAGGCGGCGAATGCTACCGCCTACGCCCAAGCAAATACGGTGATGGGCTCGCTATCGTCTGGATATGTCAGACGTGCCCAAGATAGACTGCCGAAGCAAGGCGATCGCTACCCGTGGTACGTGACCAACAACTATCTTAGCGACCGTGTGATGCTCAAATACCGCAAAATAAAAGACGACTGGTTGCGGTTCAGTCGTTAGGTTTTAATTGATCGATAGTCGTTATTGATGCTGATTATTGATAAAGTCAGCAACTTGCTTGCTTAATATCTGCCACAAGGTCTCTTGGGCGCTTTTGCTGCCCCAAGCATTGTGCGGGCTAAATATGACGCGTGGATGGTCGCTGAGACTGAGTAATGGGTCATCGTTCGCGATGGGCTCTTGTTCAAATACATCACTGGCATAACCGATGATTTGCTCGTTGTTAATCGCATCAGTCAATGCTTGGCTATCAACGACGCCGCCACGAGCGACATTGACGATGAGCGGTTGTTTGCTCATTTTTGCCAAGGTATCTTTATTAATGAGGTGCTCGGTTTTTTCAGTCAATGGGCAATGCAAACTGAGGACATCTGCACGAGCTAATACCTCATCAAATGCCGTATAATCGTCGTTGCGCGGCGTGCGTCCTTGATGCTCCGCCCATAGAACTGTCATACCAAATGCACGCGCGATTTCGGTCACGCGCTTGCCAATGGTGCCAATACCAATGATGCCTAGCGTCTTGTCTTCCAAATCTATCAGCGGAATATCCAGCAGACAAAAATTCCCGTTTGCTAGCCATGTGCCATCAGCGACTTTTTGATGGTAATGAATACCGGCACGCATCGCAGTCAGCATGAGCATAAAGGTATGCTCAGGCACGCTTTTTACCGCATATCCCGCCACATTATAAAGTGCTACGCCATGTTTATCGCAAGCGGCTTGATCGACGTTATTCATGCCAGTGGCGGTCAGTTGAATCAATTTTAGCTTAGGTAGGTCAGCGATCACCTCCGCGCCAATTTGCACTTTATTAGTGATGATAATATCGGCATCTTTACAGCGCTCAATAATGAGGTCCGTGTCTTTTGGCGTATCGTTATAAGTGACGTAATCGCTTATGCCTGCTGGTGCGGGCAAATCAATGCCATCAGAAAAAGTGCCTTTATCCAAAAAAACGGCTTGCATCATGATTCCTTATTTATTGTTGTCCTATAGATAGAAATAGTTGTCAAATGAATCGTTATCGGCTTAATGTAGCACGTTGGCATTTTTAGTCAAAAACGAATCCATTAAATATTGGCTAAGTGGTGATAAGCGTTTAAAAACAAAGTAATTTATATCATGGGCGGATTTACTGAGCCTGATTGGGCCCAAAGACCTTATAAAGTCATGGGTATCATAAGCCGCCTCTTGAAAATTGAACTTAACGCACTCATCTAGCCGCTAACGTTATATAATGGTAAGGCTTGGCTATTGGTTTCACTAACATTATGACACTGCGTTTGCATCTATTAACGATTTGCCTCATTTTTAACCTGACTGCTATCGCAAGCCACCATTGCTATCTAATTTTTAATTATCTGAGTACAAAAGACATCGCCTTATGACTATCTCTATTGCTTCATTGCACAGTACTGAATTCGCCGTTGGCCAACGTTATTTATCTGATACGGAGTCTGAGCTTGGCTTAGGTGTGGTTATCGATGTCGATGATCGATGTGTGCATATTTTATTTCCACAAAGTGAAGAGACGCGCGTCTACGCAAAAAACTCTGCGCCACTATCGCGCGTGGTGTTTAAGGTTGGCGATACGATCTATGACCAAGATGGCAAAAGCTATACAGTCAATGCTGTCGATGAAGTCATGGGTGTGCTCAAATATAGCGTCGATGAGCACGAGGGCGGCACTGCTTCTAAAGGAATAATGGAGACGCGCCTTGCGGCCAATATCACGCTAGCCAAGCCGCTTGAGCGTCTGCTCGCTGGTCGTATCGAACGCGGCGATTGGTACGAGCTGCGCCAAGATATCTTGCGTATGCAATCAGCATTGGCAGGCCATCCACTCAAAGGGTTGATGGGCGCGCGTGTCGATATCATCGAGCATCAGCTCTATATCGCACACGAAGTCGGTAAGCGTATCGCGCCGCGTGTCCTGCTCGCTGATGAAGTAGGTCTTGGTAAAACCATCGAAGCGGGCATGATTATCCATCAGCAGCTACTAACGGGTAAAGCTGAGCGTGTTTTGATTTTGGTGCCAGACAGCTTACAGTATCAATGGATGATTGAGCTGCGTCGTCGTTTTAATCTGAATTTTGCATTGTTTGATTTGGTGCGCACAGCTGCGATCAAAGAACATGATCCTGAGCAAAACGTCTTTGCCACTGAGCAGTGCATCATCGCGGGCATGGATTTGTTGCTTGATCATCCTGATTTGTACGATCAGGCGATGGAAGCGGGCTTTGATCTATTGGTCGTCGACGAAGCGCACCATTTGCACTGGGATGAAGAGCAGGGCGGCAATGACAAATACGATTTGATTGCTGACTTTGCTGAAGAGACGCCTGGGGTGATGCTACTGACAGCAACGCCAGAGCAACTTGGCGCGCAGAGTCACTTTGCCCGTTTGCGCCTGATAGATCCTGATCGCTTTGATGATTTGGATGAGTTTATTGATGGGCAAGAAGCCTTTGCCGAAACCGCTGCCGTCGCTGGCGTCTTGATAGAAGACAAGCCACTGAGTGATGGGCAAATTGCAGCTTTGAGCCATTTATTAGACATTAGTATGGATGAGCTGGGCGCAATCAATGACGATGAGCGCTTGCGTACTTATGCCCTTAACGAGCTACTGGACCGTCATGGTACCGGCCGTATCTTATTTCGCAATACTCGTGAGAGTGTCAAAGGGTTTTATGGACGAAGCCATCAGCCATATCCACTGCACCTGCCTGACGCATGGGTTGATAGCTACCAAACCACGGGCAAACTGCGTGAGCAGCTGTGGGGCGAAGAAAACCAGCCCGACGGTGGTTGGCTAGAAGATGATCCACGCGTCTCTTGGTTGGTTGATATCTTACGCGGTGAGCTTAAGCAGCAAAAAGTACTGCTAATCGCTCGCAGTGGCGCGACAGTAGAGAGCTTAGAAGCTGTATTGCGTCTGCATGCCGGCATCAAAACCGCTATATTTACTGAGCAGATGACCCTGCTTGAGCGTGACCAAGCAGCAGCATTTTTCGCGGATAGTGAAGGCGCACAAATATTATTATGCTCAGAGATTGGCTCTGAAGGTCGTAACTTCCAGTTTGCAAGCCAACTGATACTCTGGGATTTACCGGCAAACCCAGATACTTTGGAGCAGCGTATCGGTCGTCTAGATCGTATCGGTCAGACACAGCAGATCATGCTGCATGTGCCTTATGTACAGGGCACGGCGCAAGAGCGTCTGTATCATTGGTATAACGATGCGCTGAATATGTTTAACCAAATATCACCAACGGCACAAAGCGTGCAAGAGCAGTATATCCAAGAGCTCAAGCCTGTACTTGAAGGCGCGGATACTGCGGATAACAATGCTATCTTACAAGACATCATTGATGAGGCGCTACAGACGCGTTTGGGCTTAGAGGCGCAGCTACAAGCGGGCCGTGATCGTCTGCTAGAGTACAACTCGTGTCGTCCGCGTGTCGCTGGACGTATTGCGGATGCCATGCGTGACTTTGATGGCAATAATTTGTTGCCGCATTTCATTGAGCGCTTCTTTGCCTCTGCCAATATCGACCATAATATCCAGCGTGATGGCTCGTGGGTCATCGCACCGATTGATAGCACTGAGATCAGCGACTATATCGATGGCTTGCCGCTTGGTGATGAAGATGGTATGACGTTGACTTTTGAGCGTGAGCAAGCGCTTCAGCGTGAAGATATCGATTTTATTACGCATGAGCATCCATTGATGCGCGCTATTTATGAGCTTGCCAGTACCAGCACTTTTGGTAATACGACAGTGGCTATGCTAAAAAGCGCCGCTGTGCCGCAAGGGATGGTACTGCTAGAAGTAAACTTCCGTATCGAAGCCATCGCACCAAAAGTGCTCAATCTGCCAGCGACATTGACCACGCAAAATATCCGTGTCTTTATCAGTGAGCAGGGTAGTGACTTGTCCGCTCGTATCAGTGCTGATATGATCATGCCGCATGTGGAACGCTTGGACAAAAACCGTGCTCGTCAAGTGATCAAAGTGCGCGGCGATGTGATCGAGCAGCGGTATTACGAGGCTGAAGACATCGCACGTGAGCAAATCGCGGAGATTGGTGAACAAGCAAGTGCGCGCTTTAGTCAGCAGTGGTCACGTGAGATCAAACGTCTCAAGCACTTGCAGACCATTAATCCAAATGTACGCCCCGAAGAGATTGAGCGCCTAGAGCAGCTCAAGGCTCAAGGAGAGCAAGCGCTTGGTAATTTATCGCTAGTGCCGGACTCTATTCGCGTACTGATAGCAGTGAAGCCATAAACTTTTAGATGATTGTCAAAAACGAGATGTTGTTAGACATCTCGTTTTTTTATGAATGAGATTGCTTGGACGAGTAAAGTAGATGCGATTTTTTATCGCAAATCGTTAAGCAATACTTATGAGTAAGCTGACAGTAACTAGTCAAAGCCAACAATATTGGGTAAGATATTTACCTTTTCTATCGAAAATGAACAGATAGCCATGGCCTGATGAGCTATGGCTGTGTGTTTGTTCTAAAGTCTCTCTTGTGTATTTCCGCAAGCGATCTCATATTATTTTAAATTCAAGCGCAGCGGCTATATGGCATCGAGATTGTTAGATGCTTACTTTTGGATGCTGAGCGTGTTTGATAAAAATAAGGAAACATATTGTCATGTCCGATAATTCACAACTGATTGATGAGCTGCTGGCTACAATCGCGCTTATTGAGGTTACCCCCGATGTCTTTGAGGGTAAGAGCCATGATTATGTGGGCAGTCGTATATTTGGCGGGCAAGTACTGGCCCAAGCGATCATGGCAGCAGCGCATACATTAGATCAAGACAAGCCTTGTCACTCTTTGCATGGGTATTTTTTGCGTGGCGGTGATATCAATCAACCAGTGATCTATCAAGTGCGCCGTCTACGTGATGGTCGCAGTCTATCTGCCCGTGAAGTGACGGCTATTCAGTACAAAGAAGTACGCGGTAAAGCGCCTATTGAGCAAGTGATATTTTCGATGATTGCGTCGTTTTCTCCCATGGAGGATGGCCTTGCGTATCAAGAAGACATGCCTGTTTATCCACCGCCAGAAGATCTATTGACCGAGCAAGATTTAAAAGAAGAGTACGTGGGCAAAGTACCAGATGCGCTCAAGGCACGGTTTATGCGCCGCCGTCATGTCGAGATAAAGCCTGTCAAACCGCGCAATCCGATCAATCCAGAACCAATGAAACCTAAGCAAGCCAACTGGCTACGTATTCGCGAGCTAGGCAATCAGCCGGTGGCGATTCAGCAAGCGCTTTTGGCGTTTTCGTCTGATTTTTACTTGGTGGGCACGGGGCTGATGTCACATGGCGTAAGCTTTATGACCAGCGGATTGCAAGCTGCTAGTATTGACCACTCTATGCACTTCCACCGTGAGTTTGATTTGAATGATTGGCTGCTCTATGACATGTGGAGTGATACCACGTCCAATGCAAAAGGGCTGAACCATGGGCAGTTCTGGCAAGATGGCAAACTGGTTGCCACCGTGCAACAAGAAGGCCTAATGCGCTTGCGTGTGCCAAAGTCCTAACCCTAGCCTTAGCGCTATTTATTGTTAGCTACTGTCATCTTGTCATCATAAAAAAGCGACTCACTATAGTTAATGAGTCGCTTTTTTTTATGCCAGTTTTTTACACTAATTTTTATTCTAAGATTTTAATCATCGCACGAGGCAATCCTAGACTGTCTTGTGCTGTTTGTTCGGTGAGCCATTTAAAATCAATCTCAGCTGCTGCTAGTTTCTCGTTGAGTTCTATCGTTTGCGCAGCATCGACAGTGAGTTTGCGCGGTGTTAAATACCAATGAAAATGCGTCAATGAGTGCTTGATAGGGGCGTCATCTAATAAGGTATTGCTAACTGATTCGGTTACCAGTTCATTCTTTATTAGCCATTCATTAATGATTTGCTCAGCAGTGGTGAACTCTGTCTCATAGACTTTTTCATTACTACGCACGCCACTTGCCAAGCTTGATGACTTATCGTCGCTCGTGACTGGTTTTTTAGCAGTATTTTTGCCAGTTATCTTGCTATTTGCTTTACCATCAATTTTTTCTACGAACTGTAATGGCAAGCTCCATAATCCGCCCCAAATGCCGTTATCAGGGCGTTGTAGCCACAATATTTCACAGTCTATATTTTCTATCAGCAATGCATCGCTAAACTTACTCGGTTTGGGCTGTTTTTTCGCTTTGACAGGATAATCAGTCTCGCGTCCCTCAGCATGTGCCAAGCAATCTTCTTGTAGCGGACATAATCGGCAAGCAGGTTTGCTACGCATACATAACGTTGCGCCCATATCCATCATGGCTTGTGCGAACAGTCCTGAGTTCTCTGTCGGTGTTAAACGCTCCGCTAATGCCCATAACTCTTTCGTCGTAGCAGATTTGGTAATGTCGCCGTCGATAGCGGCCCAACGTGTCAGCACCCGTTTGACATTGCCATCGCAGATAACGCCATAATGATGCAATCCCATCGCCATAATCGCGCCTGCGGTCGATGGCCCAACGCCCGAAATCGCCTCCCAGTCCGCTAGCGTCTGCGGAAAATCACCGGTCTCGTCAATTATCTCGGCCAGTTGCTTTGCGCCTTTATGCAAATTACGCGCGCGTGCATAGTAGCCAAGCCCCGCCCAATGCTCGGCGACCACATCCCAGTCAGCAGCGGCTAAGTCTTGCACGGTCGGAAAGGTGTCCATAAAGCGCGCAAAGTAGGGCAGTACTGTGGTCACTTGTGTTTGCTGAAGCATCACTTCGGATAACCAAACGACATAAGGATTGGGCGTATCGGTCTGGTGCTGTTGCCACGGCAAATCATGGCGACCGTTTTCGGCAAACCAATCGAGTAGGCGCGGGGCGAAGGAGTTTAGAGATGTTTTAGAGTGATTAAAGTTGGTTTCAGAAGGTATAGAGTTAGCAGTTGGCTGGGTCATAGGCTCTTATATTTGATTTTTTGAAGGTAAACAATTATACCTGATATACGTATTTGCTACGACCCAACTTTGGCGCAATGCTATTAAATAATATAATAAAAATAACTACTTAACGATATCGAAAAGTAAAAGGTTATTTATAGTATGATCAATATAATGATGAATTGATGAATTTTTACTATTATGTTGAATCAGGTTGTCAACGCTATCTTTTAGCTCATAAAGATCTAAATTCTTTCTTAGCGTCATAATTGTATCTCTTTGTTCCCAATGGTCATTTGGAAGCTTTATACGACTACTAGTAAAATACCTATCGAATATTATAGTTATCAACTCTTGTAATGTGATAACGCTTTGTTCACGAAAGTATTGAGGAAGTTTAAAACTACGAGTTGATATCAAACTATAAAAATTTGAAGAGTCCAATCTTCTATATATTATTTCTTCTAAAACATTATTATTTAATCTGTCTTAGATTAACACATGAAGTGCAATACCAAATGCAAGGTGAAAAAAAGACCTAGATGCGCTAGCATCAAAGTTTTTATCCACCGACCAAAGTGAGATTGCAACCATGAGCTATACACATCTA
>Ga0114909_1000145_pt1 | contig 55152 bp, 51 predicted proteins | sample MalvireepMed_906_FD_87290 | JGI IMG/M metagenome (GOLD analysis project Ga0114909, IMG submission 87290) | Marine viral communities from the Global Malaspina Expedition - Malaspina viral metaG DeepMed_906 | ecosystem: Environmental > Aquatic > Marine > Oceanic | place: Mediterranean Sea...
GATAATACATGTACGCTTTGTGCTGAAATTGCTTTGGCGAGTTCGCTATAACGGCTGCGCTGTGAATGACAATCATGTAAAACAATCACACCTGGTGACTTATTGTTATCGATTTTTTTGCCAAGAAAATAATAGTCTGCCGTCAATAAAAAATCATGATCGCTGCGCGCTTTAAAACTCACTGCTGCACTAGGTTCTTTGATGATTTTTTTATCCGAGGTCGGCGTTTCCTCTTGTGCAGAAAACACCGTAAAGCTCATAAAAACGAGCAAAGGTGCCATAATAAATTTTTGTTGCTTGATGATATCTTTGACCATTTTAGGACTACCATTTTTGCTAAAGTTGTAACTATTCTACATGCTTGCGTATAATCTACCGATATTCCCATTATAGAGCAATATTTGCGCCTTTATGTTTGCACTACTCATTTATCGTTTAGTTTTACTTTTTTTATTGCCTGTGGTGCTTGTCTTACTGTTAGCGCGTTCTAAAAATAACAAAGCTTACCGACAACGCTTATTAGAACGTCTAGGCTTTTTCCCTAAGCAAAGTGATCCCAAAAAAAATTCTGCTAGCAATGTAAAGCAGGGTGGAATCTTAGTGCATGCGGCCAGTGTTGGCGAAGTCATTGCTTTAAAAAGCTTTATTGATGAGTTATTAAACACTTACTCAACAACCCCTATTACCATAACGACATTCACTCCCACCGGTTCAGAGCAAGTAAAAAAGCTTTTTGCTAACCGAGTGCAACACAGTTATTTACCCCTTGATATATATCCGTGTACGCAATTGTTTTTACAACGTTTAAAGCCAAAGCTGGTTATTTTTATGGAAACTGAATTATGGCCAAATTTAGTAGCGCAATGCACCAATAAGCAGATAAAGTTATTACTCATTAATGGCAGACTATCGAAGAAATCACTTAATAGTTATCATAAAATCAACAAATTAATAAAGCCTTGTTTAAATAGCTTTAACAAAATACTCACTCAAAGCCAGGAAAACTTAAACCATTTCACTCAGTTAGGCGCTACCCCCTCTCTTTGCCGTAATGTTGGTAATTTGAAATTTGATATCAGTATTAACGATAACATTCAGCACAAACAAGCTGAGCTAACACAACTCATCTCGGCTACAGACGCAAATAAAAGAAAAGTTTGGTTAGTCGCTAGTACTCATGAAGGCGATGAGGCTATAGTTTTAGAGGCTTTTAGAGAAATATTAAAAGAATCGCCACAATTATTATTAGTGTTAGTACCGCGGCATCCCGAACGTTTCGAACATGTTGCCAAACTTTGTCAGCAGCAAGGTTTTTCTTTAGCGCGACGTAGTGAAAATACCCTAGTGACTGAGCAGCAAGTATGGCTATTAGACAGCTTAGGCGAGCTAATGGCGGGTTTCGCCTTAAGTGACATTGTCACTATGGGTGGTAGTTTTACTCACATTGGCGGACACAACCCGCTAGAGCCTGCGTTATTTGAAAAACCAATTATTGTTGGCTCAGACATGGGTAATTTCACGGAAGTACTGCAGCAATTATTGCAAGCAGACGGTTTAGTTCAACTCGCCAAAGAAGAACCTGTACCTCAGCTAGTAAAAACAGTAAATTGCTTATTACATAGCTCTGAACAACAAATTAGCTTAGGAAAGCAAGCACACAAGGTTGTCTTAGCTAATCAAGGTGCGAGTCAAAAAACTCTATCGCAAGTTCAGGATTTATTTCCTTTGTAAAACAATAGATAACAGAAATAAATATCCAAATTTAACGAGTAATACTTACCAGAAGTAATATTGAGCAATTAGTTTTTATCTATACTGGTTAACCTGTGTCGGTATTTTTTACATTTCACCTTAAGAAAATAAACCTATTTTTGTACATGCGTACTAGCTAGTTGTTTTGTTTTAGCTTTCTTCTTATGGTATGAATTTTGCTAAATTAGCAATTGTCGTATACATTCATCTAACAATGTTGAAAGTAGTACTAATTAATAAATTAGAGAAAACAAGGTTTACCATGAAATTACTTATCAAACTCGCATTATCAATAGCTTTATCAATAAGCGCGATAACCACTGCTCAAGCAACTATCATTAAGCTTAATGATTCTACTGAGTTGGGGGCATTATCTTTAAATGAGAGTTTTGTTGATTTTTACGACTATCGTAATTATTCATCGCATACTGGTTATGAAAAAAATAATACTTTAGTCATGTTCTTCGCTGAGTATGAAAGCAATCTTGCTTTATTTGTGCTTGCTGATAGCGATAAAAGCAAAGGTAAAGGACAAGCAAAATTTAGAATTAACGATATGTCAGACTTTGGTAACATCATTTTTAAAGATGATAAAAATGATAAGTCTGTGAAAAATGGAGTTAACTGGAATTGGCAAAGCAAAAAAAATGATGGTCTTATTTTTCAGCTAAAAAGTGCCAGCGATTTTGACCTAGATATTAATATCTTTGATGTTAAAGGTCTGAAAAATAACTTCCAGTTTTTATCGTTTACAAACAATAAAGTTAACAGACATAACTTTAACCCCAATCAAGCAGAATTCAATGTTACGGCAGTACCAGAGCCAACTAGCATTGCTATGCTTGCTTTAGCTTTATTTGCTTTAGCGGCAACTCGTCGTAAAGCATAATACAAAGTTTAAAGTGTTTTGCTAAAGCTCAAGCAACTGCTTGAGCTTTTTTATTTTCAACGAAAAAACAGCCATTGACCCACAATACAATAACCTCGACAATAGCGAAATAATGTTACTCCTTTAACAATATCGCTATGAACGTCACGACTGACAAATACTTTACTCAAAACAATATTTGCTGCCTTTACAATAGTGAGCTTTTTCATCGTTTTGTGCCCGAAATGCTAACCTCTGATTATTGGCAGCAACAAGACGCTATTACGGGCTCAGCCCAAGGCCGAGGGACCACTTGGTTTATTCGTTATGTAAATGATGAACAAGAAAATGAGCAGCACTGGGTATTACGTCATTATTATCGTGGCGGTTTAATTGGTAAACTCATTCAAGATAGTTACTTATTTAATGGCATAAATAATACACGTGCGATGCGTGAATTTTCTTTGCTTAATCTATTACAACAATGGCAGTTACCTGCACCTAAACCTGTTGCCTGTCGTGTTACGCGTCATGGTCCATTTGGTTTATGTTATCGAGCCGATCTATTATCAAGTCGCATTGAAAATTCTCAAGATTTAGTTGCCATATTAAGCAAGGATAATATCAGTGATGATTTATGGCAAAACATTGGTGCTACTATTAGGCGTTTTCACGACCATGGTATATATCACCATGACCTTAATGCCCATAATATTTTGATCAATCAACAGCAAGACATCTACTTAATTGACTTTGACCGCGGCGAAGTCCGTCAAGCAAATGAAGATAAACAGTGGAAAGAAAATAATATGGCCCGCTTACAGCGCTCTTTCTTAAAAGAGCTAAAGAAATTAGCTGTATTTCATTTTACTGATCGTCACTGGCAATTATTGCACTCGGGTTATACAAAGGAATTAACATGAGAGTAAGTTTACAACAAAAAATCATAGCGGTTTGTAACAATAAAATTAACAAAAAAGGAGATAACGTCGGTTTATCTTTTTATGCGTTTTTTGCCAATAAAAATGATGATGCAGAGCTATTAATGGAGGCAGCCACTTGGTGGATAAGTACCCATAAATTAAACCATTTTGAAAAAGCAGTTAAAATAAAAGCAATGATTGAGGCGATAGCACTGCAGCAAGGTAGCCAATAAGCATACAATACAAAAGCTTAGTACTGATTAGCACTAGCTAAATTTAGCACAACATTATAGTTAAAGGAGCTAACTAAATGAACTCAAAAAAAATCCCACTCGCACAATGCTTATCCGGTATTTTTTCTTCACTCGGCTGGGCAGCTATCAGCAACTTTTTCGATTATTCTTATAGTTTTCTTCTTGACCCCTTTGAGCCTGTTGCTACTTTGATTCAGTTAACCGTGATGTATTTAATCTTTGCAATATCTTCCAAGCTATTACACAAGGTCTATTCATAACAAACAAAAGTCTAGCGCCTACATGTTAATGCATAAAAAAAATAGCGCTCACCTTGCAGGCAGCGCTATTATAATTAAGCAACTCTTTCTACCTTGTCGCTTATATGCTCGACTTAAATTCCAAAGTCTTCGCGGTATTTAGTCACGCTGGCTAAGTTAGCGGCTAGCTCAGGTTGCTCTACTAGCTTCTCTTCTAAATAAGTAACTACATCACCTAAAGTCACAATAGATACAACCTGCGTACCAAAATCACGTTCAACTTCTTGAATCGCTGATAATTCGCCTTGTCCTTTTTCTTGACGATCAAGGGCAATCAAAACACCTGATAACTCTGCGCCATGTGCTTTGATAATCTCCATTGATTCACGAATTGCTGTACCTGCAGTGATCACATCATCAACTAGCATGATCTTACCAACAAGATCTGCACCCACCAATGAGCCACCTTCTCCATGAGTTTTTGCTTCTTTACGGTTAAAGCAATAAGGCACATCCAAATCATGGTGGTCATATAAGGCAACAGTCGTCGTCGTCGCAATCGGAATGCCTTTATAGGCAGGACCAAAAACTAAATCAAAATCAATTTTGGCATCAACTAACGCGGCAGCATAAAAGCGACCTAAACGTGCTAAATCACCACCCGTTTTGAACAAACCTGCATTAAAAAAGTATGGGCTAGTACGGCCAGACTTTAAAGTAAACTCACCAAAACGTAAGACCTGCTTCTCTAAAGCAAATTCAATAAATTCACGTTGATAATCTTTCATTTCATCACTTCCTAATTAACTTGCTTTGACTAAATTAAGGCTGATTTTTGCAGCTCAAATAATTCATTAATGCTGTTTTTAGCAAGGCCTAACATCGCCTGCATTTCTTCAAAGCTAAAAGGTTCTTCTTCGGCAGTGCCTTGTACTTCAATAAGTTTACCTGTGTCTGTCATTACAACATTCATATCAGTCTCAGCATTTGAGTCTTCAGCGTAATCTAAATCTGAAACGGGCTCACCCTTATAAACACCAACAGATACTGCGGCAATCATGTGCTTAAGCGGGTTAGTTTTGATGATATCTTTAGCACGCATGTAATTAAGCGCATCAACTAGCGCAACACAAGCGCCAGTAATAGAAGCAGTACGTGTACCACCGTCAGCTTGAATAACATCACAGTCAACTGAAATGGTATTTTCACCTAATGCTTTTAAATCAACTGCGCCACGTAATGCACGAGCAATTAAACGAGAAATTTCTAAAGTACGGCCACTTTGCTTGCCTGAAGCAGCTTCACGACGCATACGTGTGTGCGTAGAACGAGGTAACATGCCATATTCAGCAGTAACCCAGCCTTTACCTTGGCCTTTTAAAAAACGTGGCACACCTTCTTCAACCGAAGCAGTACAAATCACTTTAGTATCACCAAATTCAATTAATACTGAACCTTCTGCATGACTAGTAAATTGACGAGTAATAGTTACTGGGCGTATTTGCCCTAATGTTCTGCCGCTTGGACGCATGGTATGCTCCTGTTAATAAGCCTAAAAAATTAATTGCCGCTATTATAAAGCTTTCTGAGTGCTATTGAAATATAGTTAGGGAAAGTAAGGTCATCTTAATAAGCAAAACCAACAAGTCGATAAGAGCATTCTATGAAAGTCGTTATTTTATTATTAATCAGCCTAGTACTACCTTTTAGTAATACTGCTAAAAGTGCTGAGCAGGCTATTATTTCACTTAGTGAAAACTTACCTAAGTACAGCAAAGTATACGATGATAAAAGTGACCCTTTTAGTGATGCTAGCGCCGCTTTAGCTTTAGCAAAGGCAAGCAACCGCCAAGTACTAATTGAAATTGGTGGTAACTGGTGCAGTTGGTGCCAAAAAATGGATAGCTTTTTGGCAAAAAATGAAGATATTTACCGAGCACTGCACAATCAATATGTATTATTAAAAATTAATGTCAGTGACAGCAATGAAAATCAAGCTTTTATGGATTCATTACCCCCAGTTTTGGGTTAACCACATATGTATGTTTCGACTGCCGATGGCAAAATGATTTTATCTAAAGATACAGCAGAACTATTAGATGGCAATAATTACTCCCGTGAAAATTGGTTAACTTTTTTAGAGAAATGGTCCAATAAAGCTCAACAAGCTAGCCAAGTAAAAAGCAACACTGAATTAACAGCTAATGTAGGAGAGTAATGACCTTGTCTACTATCACAGCTAAAATAAATACTTTTTTTGATCATAACTTTAAAACGCCTAACTTCATCATCGATAAAGAAAAGCAGCAGCAAAAATTAAGCCGTCGTGGTGTATTAAAATCAGCAGCGGCAATTGCTGCCACCAGTGCCATACCTTCGTTTAAGTTAGCCGCACAAGACATTGAAAACTTGCTGAAATTAAGTAAGACAGATCCTTGGTTAACGCTCAATGCTACTTTGAATCACTTATTGCCTAAATCAAAAATCAGTGGCGCTACTTTAGATATCAGTGCCGAGCAAATCAATGCATTTGCTTACCTATATCAAGTCATGACTGTACAGCCCACAGCACAAGATGAGAAAGACTTTATTTTAAAAGGTGTTGGCTGGTTAAATAGTTACGCCCAAAGTGAAAAAAACAACAGCTTTGCTGCACTGGAATTTACTGATAAAGAGCAACTATTACGCGGCATTAGCCAATCTCGTGCTGGCCAAAACTGGCTAAATACGCTGCTCGGTTATATCTTTCAAGCCATGTTATCACCACCAAGTTATGGTGGTAATACCGCTGGCATTGGCTGGCAATGGCTTGAACATAAAGCAGGATTTCCTTTGCCAGAAAAAGGTCAGCGTTTTTTTGAATTACCGCCACGCGCTAAAGCCAAAACAACCGAAACAATAGCTATTAACACGATTAAAGTTAGCCACTCACCATTAAAAAGAAGCCATAAAGCATGAGTTTGCATGATAACAACGAGTACGACTATGATATCTGTATTGTTGGCAGTGGCGCAGGTGCTTCTCCCGTTGCATATTCACTGGCAAAGGCTGGCGCTAAAGTTGTCGTTTTAGAAAAAGGTCCTTGGTTAACAGAAAAAGAGTTTTTTAAAGACGAACTCACTATAAGCATTCATGATGCTTACAATCCTAAACTTGAAGATGAACAGCACGTTATAGAGGAAGAATACGAAAATGAGAATGGTGATACCTTTTGGCAAGGAGAAGCCACTAGTGAGTCAGGTTGGAGTTGGTGGAATGGCACGGTTGTAGGGGGTTCCTCTAACTTTATGAGTGGCTATTTTCATCGACTAAAACCGATAGATTTTCGTTTAAAATCTGAGTTTGGCGCAATTAAAGGGGCAAACGTCGCCGATTGGCCGATAACTTACGACGAATTAGAGCCCTATTACGCAAAAGTTGAACGCAAAGTTGGTGTTTCAGGGCGTGTAGTTAAACACCCCCACCAAGAGCCTAGATCAACAGATTTTCCTTATCCTCCTATCGCAGAATTACCTGTCTCATCATGGATAGACAAAGCTGCCAAGGATATTGGTTATCATGCTATCCCTGTACCGCGTGCCATTTTATCAAAGCCAGCAATGGGTCGTCGCAGTTGTGAATATTCGGGCTATTGCAGTAGTTATGGCTGTTCTTCTGGCGCAAAAGGTAGCGGTAGAGCAGCTCTACTTAATCATGCCGTTGCGAGTGGTAACTGCACTATAAAACCGAATTCAAAGGTTTATAAAATTTCCTCAGACCACAACGGTGAAATTACCGGCGTAAAGTATTATGACGCCATTGGCCGCAAAAAATCAGTGACGGCAAAAATTTATGTCGTTGCCTGTCAGGCAGTAGAAACCTCTCGTTTGTTATTAACATCAACGGGTGAAAAATTCCCTCAAGGATTGGCCAATAATAATGGGCAAGTAGGCAAGAACTTACTCTTTAGTGGCGGCGGTACTGGCCAAGGCGACTTCATTTTCTCAGAGTTAACAGCTGATAAAGTTAGCGAGCTAAAACAAGTTGGTCCTTTTATCAATCGCGCTTTACAAGATTGGTATCAAATCAAGGATAAAGATTTTGCCAAGACAAACTCTGGCATTAGTGATGCGGGTATTGCTAAGGGTGGCACAATAGATTTTCTTTTCCATCAAAACCCTATCGCTCGTGCCCGCGGCACACAATGGGGTGAAGATGAGCAAGGTAACGACAAATTACTTTGGGGAGAAGAATTAAAGCAAAGCATGCGCACCGAGTTCACCTCATATAAAACCTTACGCTTTGAGGTATTTAACGATTGGTTACCAACCGATGACTGCTTTGTTGCTTTAGATGAGGAAGTAACAGATCAATGGGGCGACCCAGTTGCCAAAGTTCGCATAGGTTATCATGATCATGATCTCGAAGTAGGTGCCTACTTAGCTAACAAAGCAGAGAAACTGCTTGAAGCGCTAGGTGCAAAATATATTTCTTCTTCTGTCAGTGGTGCGCCTTCCACCAACTTAATGGCAGGCGGTTGTCGCTTTGGTAACGATCCAAAAACCTCTGTACTGAACAAAAATTGTCGCGCCCATGAAGTGGATAATCTTTATGTAACTGACGGCTCCTTTATGCCGACCGGCGGTAGCGTACCTTACACTTTCACCATATACGCCAACGCCTTTCGTGTCGCAGATCATATAATGAGCCATTGGCAAAAACTCAGTAGCTAAAATCTGGTGTTAAGAGGTAGTGAGGTATTAAACAAAGAAAAGTATAAAAATGTGATACTTTTGTGAGGAACTTACATCGTTGCTAAAGCATACTTTATTATCCAAATTTGGGCTCAATAGGTTAGGTGAATCGTATGTTAATGAAATTACTGACAAGTGGCGTTATAACCCTAATCATCACTGCATGCGGCGGCGGTAGCGACACTGCCGAAGTAAATAATAGTGTAATACCTCCGGTTTCAGCTCCAACATCTTATACAGGTATATTTTTTGATGCCGCTGTTGAAGGGCTACACTACGTAACAGCTAGTCAAAATGGTAAAACCAATGCTAATGGCGAGTTCACTTATCAACTCGATGAAGATATCACTTTTTCTATTGGTGATATTATTTTACCAAGTACTAAAGCGGCAAGTTATATTACTCCCCTTGAAATTTTTGCCACAAACCAGATTAACCAACTTGAAGTAGTCAATTTATTACGACTATTGCAAAGTTTGGATGTTGATGGCGATACCAGCAATAACATACAAATTTCAGCGACCAGTCACCAGCTAGCCACCGGACTTAGTGTTGATTTTTCAGCAAACGATTTTGAGCAACAGGTTGCCAATTTAGTTGCCAATAGTGGCGCGCTGAATCAGCAGTTAATTTCAGCGGATATGGCTATTTACCATTTTCAACAAACACTAGATAGCATTACCCAAGGCGCTACAACATGTGGTAAAACACACGAAAAAGTAGGGCATAGCGGCAATTTTGAAACTTTTGCTCACAATGTTTCTGGTAAAGCGACCATCATAGATGACTGCACCATAGAAATCAGTCAGTTTTCTTACGACGGTGGTGGCCCTGATGTATACCTGTATGGCGCAAAAGAACACAATTATTCCAGTGTTGAGGCGTTTGCTATTGGACCTAAATTAAATGGTCAAATTTATAATGATGCTAAGTTTTTTATTAAACTACCCGATGGTAAAACCTTAGATGATTTAACGGGGTTAAGTGTATGGTGTGTAGATTTTGAGGCCGACTTCGGTCATATGGAATTCACTCCTTAAAAAATATAACAATGATCACCTTAAAGCTATCTCTGCGAAATTCTGGCTAGATCAACCAAGCTCAGGCATAATCCACCCTGTTCATTCTTATAAAACAGATTAATAGGAAAGATTATGATCCACAGTATGACTGCGTTTGCTCGCTATGAAGTAAAAGGTGATTGGGGTAATGCCGTATGGGAAATACGTTCGGTTAACCAACGCTTTTTAGAAACTTACTTTCGTTTACCTGAACAATTTCGTGGCATAGAGCCTGTTTTACGAGAGCGTTTTCGCAAACAATTAAACCGCGGCAAAGTAGAATGTAATTTACGTTTCAATGCCAACCCTGCTGCAAAAAGTGACGTTGCCATTAACGAAAAGTTAGCATTGCAACTGATTCAACACGCCAACTGGGTAAATGAACAAACGTTAAATAGTCAGGTTAATCCACTCGAAGTGATGCGCTGGCCTGGCGTAATGGAAGCACAAGAAAGTGATATGAGCGCCATTCAAGCGGAACTACTCGCTGGCTTTGATATTGCGTTAAAAGACTTTATAAACGCCCGTGCTAGCGAAGGTGAAAACCTTAAAGCTATGATTGAGCAACGCCTTGAAGCCATCAGTGGTGAAGCGAATAAAGTACAAGCTTTTATGCCCGAAGTTATTGAATGGCAACGTAAGCGTATTACCGATAAGTTTACCGATGCTAATATTGATTTAGACTCAACTCGCGTTGAACAAGAACTGGTATTACTTGCACAAAAAATGGATGTGGCCGAAGAGTTAGATCGATTAAACAGCCATGTAAGTGAAACTCAAAAAATTCTAACTAAAGGCGGTGCTCAAGGCCGTCGTCTAGATTTTATGATGCAAGAATTTAATCGCGAAGCGAATACGCTAGGTTCAAAATCGATTAATACAGACATCACCGCCAGCGCAGTTGAATTGAAGGTATTAATTGAACAAATGCGTGAACAGATTGCGAATATAGAATAAATCTTAGGTTAATATGACCTATTGATAAGCCATAGCCATGCTATGGCTTTTTTATGAGCAATTAAACGCACAGTCATAGTAAAAGCGTATATTGCTTGCTATAACATCTATAGCAATTTTATAAGGATGCCTTCAAATGATTTCACTCTCTCCTGAACAAGCTCGTGTTATTGGCGTAATGTTAGAAAAAGAAACCACAACACCAGAGCAATACCCACTCTCCTTAAACGGCATTACCACAGCCTGTAATCAAAAAAGTAATCGTGAGCCCGTGATGTCACTCGCAGAAAGTGACGTACAAAATATCATTGATGAATTGGTACAGATGAATCAATTAATGGTAGACCACAAAGCTTCCGGCCGAGTAGATAAATATTTCCATCGCTTTTGTAACACTGAATTTGGTAACCTGCAATTCACAGCCCAGCAAAGGGCGATTATTTGCGTGTTGCTTCTAAGAGGACCACAAACGCCGGGTGAGTTAAGAACACGAACTAATCGTCTTGCAGACTTTACTGATGTTAGTGAGGTTGAATCCGCTTTAGCTGAGTTACAAGATCTTAACGGTCAAACCTTCATTAAAAAACTAGCTCGAGAACCCGGTAAACGTGAATCCCGCTATTTACATTTACTTTCCGATATTGCTGAATCCCAATTACTTGAATCGAGCAGCACTCAAGCAGAGCTAGCTACTGCAGAAAACAAAGCTCAACTAAGCCAAAGAGTAACTGAATTAGAGCAACAAGTTGCAACACTGACTGAACAAGTAGCCGATTTAACAAAACAGTTCAGTAATGAGTAATTGAGGTTTAGTGCCTTTAACCTCCAAACCTAATAGAATAGATGAAATCACTTATATTATGGAAAATCTCTGATTATGAGTAAGCACTTACTGTTTTTGGGTTTTCTATCAAGCTCATTGTTTACTGCTACTGCACAAGGTAATGAGCAACAAGCCGAAAAAAAAGACACTCCAGTGAAAAATAAAGCTGAGTCAATCCTAACAATACAACAGCAAAATCAGTGTGCTCAATATTGCAGTAAAGCGAAAACAGACAACAGTTATAAGCAACAGGTACATGACAGACAAAACCCCGCCTCAAGTATTGGTTATGAATTAGTATTACCTGAAGCACTACCACCAAGAAATCGCTGGTCAGACTTTTTACCTATTCTTGGAAAAGAAGCCCGTGAAGCCGGTTACCTGTTACCACTCCCCTTCGGCATTTCAGTAGTTGGATTGACCCAACAACAACCTTTCACAGTTTCTAAAATTGGCTTAGAAATTGACGGGCAGCAAAGTGATATTATTAATGACTTTATTGATGGTTCAATTACCGCAAAAAATTTAGAAGTATCTGATACAACATACAATTTACGCTTTGATGCTTGGATTCTGCCCTTTTGGAATATTTATGGTCTTGTCGGTAAAACAAAGGGCAAGGCAGAGCTAGAATTAGATGTAGACCTTGAGCTACCAACTTTGCTTTTAGTCGCTGCTGGTATTGGCAATGGTTTTAATGACAAGCGTTGTACCAGTATCAATTTACCCTATCAAGGTCCAGCCCCAGGTGATTGTTTAGTCTCGATTGAGGGCATAGAAACCACTTTACACTTTAATGGCACCGTACTTGGTTATGGCACCACCATTGCAGGAGGATATGGTGATTTTTTTGGCATGTTTGATGTTAATTATTCTGAAGCGGATATCAATATCGCCCTCGAAAAAACTCAACAAACCGTATACTCTGCCCGTCTAGGTTGGAATGGCAGCGTTGGTGCTTATCAAGGACAGATATGGGTAGGGGCAATGAAGCAAGATATTGAGCAACAAATAGCAGTATCGACCCCAGGCAATGAAGTTGTTGTGCTTATTGACCAACATACTAGCTCACCTGTGAACTACCTGATAGGCGCACAATGGAATATCACTGAAGAATGGGCAGTCATTGCCGAGACAAATTTTGCTTTTAGTGACAGACAGCAGTTTATGTTTCAGCTAGGTTATCGATTCTAAATAGTTTTGTCTGATACACTATTCTATATTTAGATTAATAGTGCAAACTACCCTTATCACCTAAAACTTCACCCTCCACACACTTTACAGATAGCTGTCCATAAAGCCTGTATTTAGATTAATAACTGTCTGATATTTTTACATTAAATTCTAACTGGTAAACAAAAATAAAATAAACACCTTTAAAAACAACCAGATGGCACATTGGCTTAATTGGTGCTAAGGAAGCTCTGCGTATAATTACATTAAGGAAAATTTATGAATTTCAATAATATAGTAAAAAAAGGAACTTTTGCCGCTGTAATAGCATTATGTTCATTAAGTGCCTCAGCAGGAATAGTGAATGTATGGGGGGAATTTAGAGATGGAAATAATAGCCATATTAATAGTTTTTATGATGGATTATCCTCACATTCCTCATTTAATATACAAGGGCAATTAGATTCCCATAATTTAGATGACGTTGATCTTTTATGGGCAACTCAACCTGCTAATAACTACACTGCAGCTGAGTTAGCCACTATGGCAGATTATTTATCAACAGGCGGAAGAATTGCCTTTATGGGTGAGCATGGTACCTGGACACCAACTCAAAATAACCGCATTAATACAGCATTAAGTTTTCTTGGTGCAGGCATGCAAATTCAAAACACTATGCTTGATGGTGGCTTTCATAATGCAAGCAGAGCAAATGGACAAATTTTAGAGCATGATTTAACTGCAGGTGTAAATACATATAACTATGCTGCCTTTGCCCCTCTAATTAACTTGTCTGGCAACACTGAGCGATTAATGCTTGGATTAGATAAAATTTCAGTAATGATGGCTTTTGAAAATATAGGTGCAGGTTCGATTTTTTTAATTACCGACCAAAATGTATGGGACAATATTAATGACTCAAGCAATGACAATGCTCGCATGTTTGAAAATTTAATTACGGCCAAAACAGGCGCACCATCTATTCCTGAGCCATCAACCTTAGCAATACTAGCACTTGGCTTAATAGGATTAAGTTCACGTCGCAATAAAGTAAAGTAACACACTTTACATAGTTTAAGAGCTATCAGCTATATTAGGCTCTGCATCATATAAAGTAGCAGTTATGGGTTGTTAATTTCCTCAGTGACAGCCCATTAATAAAACATTCTGTAAAAATAAACCATATATAAATAAAGACCTTTCTGGTTAACTTTAATTTATACACTTCCTCACTCTAAGGTACAAACAACCTACTCAGTATCAGTCAATTGATCTTATAGAATTTTTATTCGTGTCAATAGACAAATATCGGTATGATATTGTTTTTTCTTAAGGATGATCAATATGCTTTCTGATGCGGATGCGATTACCGAAACAGCTCCCGATAATTTAGATACTGTTGTTATTAAGTCGAAAGATTTATTATCAACCGATTTAATACAAACTGAAATAGAACAAGTCTCTCAAATTTACCAAATTATCGTAGAGTTTTTTACCAATTACAGTTTTCAATTAATTGGCGCCCTAATAATATTTTTATTGGGCTATTACGTTGCAGGTAAAGTAGGGAACGCGGTTTTAAAGCTGTGTGAACGACAGAAATTAGACGTCACCTTAAGCCGCTTTTTAGCAAGCACAACCAAAATGGTCGTCGTCGTTATGGTGACCATTGTTTCCTTAAGTAAATTAGGCATCAGCGTTACGCCATTTATTGCTGCTATTGGTGCTATTTCTTTAGGTGCTGGTTTAGCTGTACAAGGCCTGCTCGCTAACTATGCAGCAGGATTTAATATTATTCTTATTCGCCCTTTTGTCGTTGGTGATACCATACAGGTACAGGGTGTTACAGGAATAGTAAAAGAGGTTCAGTTAGCTTACACCATCATAAATGATGAAAATAATGCTGAGATTACTATTCCTAATAAGCATATCGTTGGAGAAGTACTTCATAACTCGAGAAAAGATACGCTATTACAATTATCCGTTGGCATTTCCTATAATGACAATCCAGTTCAAGCGATTAAACTCATTGAAGAAACGCTTGCTAAGTTAGATATTTTTACTGATGAAGTAAGAATGCAACTTGGTATTGATGAATTTGCTGATAGCGCGATTAGTATTGGCATTCGTTTATGGATACCGACTACGAGTTTATATGCTGCAAAATATGCGGCTTATCAGGCTATCTATTTAGCGTTTGAACAAGAAAAAATTACTATTCCATATCCACAACGTGATGTTCATCTGATTGAGCAAAATCAGTCATAAAAACTTCACCCCGTACAGCTAGCAGTGGCTTCATCGGCTAAGCCACTGTTCCTATCTTATTATTGTTGCTTTATTAATTACTAACAAAGCATCTTCAACCTTAGCCTTAGCAATTAACCATCCACTAACAAGCTTATTAGATAAAGCGAAGTAAAGTTAAATTAAAGTATTAGGAATATCTCACCTCAAAGCTTTCATGGCAAAAAAATAGATTTATGCCATTATTAAACTTAAGAAAGTAGTACAAAATTTAATCAGGGATACCATGCTTAACAAGATTCGTGAAGTTATTGAAGCTGTGTCGAATAGCTATGGAGATGGTTACTTTACTAAAATCACTTTGTCGCTACATAAGTTAATTGCTGCCGATTATACTTTTATTGCTAAGCACGATAAGCATAATCACAGTAATCAAACCCTTGTTTTGGTGGCGAAAGGAGCGCTTGCTGATAACTTCAAATATACATTAGCGGGTACCCCTTGCGAAAAAGTATTTGATGGTTCTATTTGTTACTACCCCAGAGATGCTTGTAAGATTTTCCCTCAAGATCCTGCCCTTGTGAATATGAATATTCAGGCATATTTAGGTGTGCCCTTATTAAACTCGAAAAAAGAAATTATCGGCCTCATTGCTGCTCTCTATGAACAGCCGATTGAAGATGAAGAAGACCTTATTACGCTATTTGAATTGTTCTCTGGCCGTATTGCCGCAGAGCTTGAACGACTAGACTATGAAAATAGTCTTGAAGATAAAATTAGCCAGCGTAATCAAGAGTTATCTCATACCATTGAGGAACTCAAGTCGAACCAGCAACAACTTATCGAATCAGAAAAAATGTCTGCTTTAGGTAACTTAGTTGCAGGCATCACTCATGAAGTAAATACCCCCTTAGGCATAGCAATAACTACTCATAGTATAATGGCCGATGAGCTAAAAACTCTTAATGATAAAATTGCTCATGAACAACTATCCTTAAAAGATATGAACCATTATCGCCATGTCACCGAAGATGCATTATCAATGCAAGGTGAAAATTTAATCAGGGCAAAAAAGTTAATTGAAAACTTCAAAAAAACCGCTGCAGATCAGCATCAATTAGAGATAGAGAACATTAATATTGGCAACTATTATCAGCAAACAGTCTCCACATTACGCTCCATTTTAAAGCCTAAAAAAGCTTCTATAGCAATTCACTGCCCTGATAATATTATGCTGGCAACATATCCTGGTGTACACGCACAAATCCTAACCAATTTAATTACCAACAGTGTTCGTCATGGTTTTGTTGATTGTAGTGGTAGTAATGAAATCACGATAAATATTTCGCAAAACGATAATGGAGAAGTTGAAGTAACTTATTGCGATAATGGCATTGGCTTAACAACTGAAGCGAAGACACGGGTATTCGAACCTTTTTTCACTACTGCACGGGACAATGGCGGCATAGGTTTAGGGATGTCAATTATTTTTAAACTTACCACAGAAAAGCTGCAAGGCGATATGACACTGGAAAGCACTGAGAAAGGCGCTTGCTTTAAATATACCTTCAAAGAAAACGTCTCTGAAATACTAACCAAAAATTAGTATCTTACCAACTTTAGTTACTTTAATTTCATTATGCTTTAAGACTTTGTTGTTGTATAATTTTCGTTATTCGCAAGTAATGGAAATACAACGGGTATACTATGATATTAGCCAAAATATTATTAAGCAAATTACGCACTTTTCAGCCTAAGAAAAACATAAGCCTTACCTCATTTCTCACCCTTTTTTTTATCTTACATTTTTCTTCGATGAGTTTAGCTACTGAAGCTAAGCTAACTGAACTTTTACCAGAAGAGAACATAAGTAATCAAACAGATAATAGCTTCTCATCTTTTTATTATCTTGGCGGTAAAATTGGCAGTAATACTTATCAAGATGGCTGTGAATCATGGAGCCTAAACTGCAAAGAGAGCGATCTTGCTTTAGGCATTTTCGGTGGCTATCAATTTAACCAATACATTGCTTTTGAAGCCTCATATTTGAAACTAGGCGAAGCAAAAGCGACTTATTTAGAAACTGGCGTAGAGCAAACTTATATTGGTAGCATGCAAGGTTTCGAGTTTTCTGCGCTAGCCTCTGTTAACTTAACTGAGAACTTTTCCATTTTTGCCAAAGCCGGTGCTTTTAACTGGTTCGGTGAAAATAATAATAACGAAGTATCCCATGACGGATACAGCTGGGCACCCACTGCAGGCACGGGGTTCACTTATCAAATCACCCAAAATTGGCAAGCCAGAATTGAATATCAATATTTTCATGAATTAGGTAATCGCACTTTGGGCAGCAGTAGCAGCCACTTAGCAACCTTAGGTATTAGTTACCGTTTTGGTGAAAAGAAAAAACCGTTAATTAAAAAGAAGACCCTGCCTGCGCAAACAAATACACCGACCTTTTCTGAGCAAGGAGCAGAGCAATGAGACTATTAGCGCCTATTCAATGTATCGTTGTCAGTTTACTGGTATTACTGTTAGCAGCTTGTGGTGATAGTACCGATTCAGCCTTCCCAAAACCAAGCTGTGGCGGTTCTGATAACCCTTGCGTGGAAATAATCTCCTTTACTATTAGCCCTGCAAATAAAACCATTCTAATTGATTATGGTCAACAATTTACCGCGACAGTATTTTTTGATGATGGTAGCCACCAAGATGTTACTAAAAAAACCACTTGGTCACTCGACAATGAAGCTGTGGCTAGTATTTCTAATAACAGCGATGACATTGGTTTTGCTCAAGGGATAACACCCGGAACAACACTAATCAACGCAAGTTATAAAACAGCAAAAGCCTCAGCTAAACTTACCGTAATGGACGAACCCGTAGAGCAATTAATTGTTGTACCTGCGAGTACTACTTTGCCCGTTGGTACTAGTCAGCAGTTCAGGGCTTTTTTGCTGTTGACCAACAAACAAAGTATCGACGTTACCGAACATGTCACTTGGCAAATGACTGATAGCAGTATTGCGAGCATTGATAACAACTCACTCGTTATTGCATCATCTCAAGGGACTACCGAATTAAGCGCTAATATTACCCTAAAAAACGATACGCTATTAACCGCCAAAGCAGATGTTACGGTTATCGCCAGTACGATTAAAGAAATTCTCATTACCCCTGCTAATGGCACTTTCCCAGTAGGTACCACTGGCACTTACCAAGCATCAGCGCATTATACTGATGGTCACGTTGTAGATATTACAAAAGATGCGACTTGGGCCATCGCCGACAATGCGATCGCTAGCATCACCGAGACAGGTGAATTAGCAGGGTTTGCTAAAGCACTTACTGTGGGCACAACACAAGTTTTAGCCTCTTTGCAAGGCGTAACAGGCACAACACAAGCCACGGTCACAGATGCAATCATTCGATCAATCAGTATTAATCCGGTCGCAGCGGTTGTTCCTGCGGGAGTACCCGTTTATTACCAAGCACATGCTATGTATTCAGACGACAGTGTCCATGACATTACTCGTTTAGCAGCCTGGTCTAGCAGTATTCCTGAAATAGGTAATATTCAATTTGTTAATGCTTTAGCTGGTGTGGCAAATACCTTCAGTCCTGGTATTACGCAAATTAGTGCGAACTTTAGCGGATTAACAGCAACAGTACCATTAACAGTCACTGCTGCTGTAATTGAGTCACTACAAATTAGCCCACAAAAACCAAGCGTTCCGTTGGGAACTCACGGACAATTTACGGCAATTGCTTATTTTTCTGATCAAACGTCCGTTGATGTCACCAAAAACAGCACATGGCAAGTTGACGATCATCTTATCGCCTCGATAATACCTAGTGGTGAAAATGCTGGTTTTAGTCAGAGCATTAATGTCGGCAGCACAGAAGTAACCGCTACTTTTTCTGGTAAAAACGCAGCGACAGTTTTAACAGTGACTAACGCAGTATTAGAATCTTTATCATTAACACCAGCACAAGCCACTGTGCCAGCAGGTACTCAACAAGCCTATCAATTATTCGGCTTATATAGCGATGGTAGTTCAACAAACTTAACCCGTTATGCCAACTGGCAAACCAGTAATAGTGATTTAGCGACTATCAATGCTCAAGGTAACGCCAGCACTTTCAAAGCTGGTGAAGTTACCATACTTGCCACTTATCAGGGCAGTACCAAACAAGCGTTATTAACTATTTCCGCAGCTCAACTCACGCACATCAGTGTTGCTCCGAAAAACATAGCGATAGCCGTAGGTCATCAGGCCTCATTTACAGCTACAGCTTATTATTCTGACTTTACAAGTCATAACATCAATGACATTGCAGTTTGGTCTAGCGCAGACACCACTATTGCCCAAGTAGATATCGGTAGTAATGGCGGTTTATCTACTGGCCTATCTATAGGTACAGCGACAATAACAGCAAGCTTTAATGGCCAATCTGATAGTGGTACCGTAGAGGTAACAGATGCCGTATTAGAAAACATCAATATATCTCCGATTTCGGCTACCATAGCCGCGGGCTTAAGCCAGCAGTATCAGCTTATTGCAACATTTTCTGACAGCAGCAACAAAAATGTTACTAACCTGTCTCACTGGCAATCAGATGATACAACTGTTGCAACTATCAATACCTCAGGACTTGCTACCAGCTCAGTTCAAGGCGAAACAGTTATTCATGGCAACTATCAAGGAATGACGGCAGCTGCGACCCTAATAGTTACGGAAGCAAATTTAACAAACTTGCAGATTACCCCACAAAATCCAACTGAACCGCAAGGAACAACAGGCCAGTTTACTGCAATTGCATTCTATTCAGATAATACTAGTCATGATGTTACTCAAGAAGTCACTTGGTCCAGTAACGATCGCGATACCGTAAGTATCATAACAAGCGGTGTGACTGGTGGTTATGCAAGCGCAGACCAAGTTGGTAAAACAGTAATCTCTGCTAGTTTAATGAGTGCAACAGCTTCAACAAACGCAACAGTAACCGAGGCAGAACTAAAATCTTTATCGTTAACTCCTGCCAGTGCCAGTATTCCTGTAGGCACCACACAAAACTATCAACTGTTTGGACTATTTAGTGATGGTAGTTCAAAAGACCTAACGCTTGAAGCAAGTTGGCAAACGACTGATGATACGATTGCAATCGTTAGTTCATTAGGTATAGCTTCAGGCATAGCTGTTGGTGACACCATGATTACAGCGAGTTATCAAAGTGAACAGGCTACCGCATCACTCACAATCACTAATGCGATTGTTGATTTTATTACCGTCACTCCTGCAACTCAAGATCTGCCCGTTAACCAATCCGCTCGCCTAAACGCTGTAGCTCATTATTCTGATTCAAGCACAAAAAACATTAGCCACTTGGCTAGTTGGACAGTCGATGATGAAACTATCGCCAGCGTAAATAATACTATAATCAACGGTGGAAAAGTCACAGGTATTTCAGCGGGCATTACCACGATTACGGCAACATTCTCAGGCCAGAGCGCAAGTAACACTACAACAGTGACAGGGGTTACCTTAGAAAGTGTCTCGATTAGCCCAATCGATGTCACTATTGCTGCTGGGGTAACACAACAATACCAATTATTCGCGGTATTTTCTGATAGCTCCAGTAAAAACGTTACTATTGAAAGTGATTGGCAATCTAGTGATGTTAATACCGTCTCAATAGATACGCTTGGTTTAGCAACTAGCTATTACGAAGGTAAAGTGACCATAACTGGCACTTATCAAGGCATGAGCGCGGCAACATCGTTAACTGTCACTGCCGCAGAAATTACTGGTTTAGAAATCTCGCCAGTTAACCCTGTTGCACCAGTTGGTACCGAAGATAAATTTACCGCAACTGTTTTCTATTCCGACGGTTATTCTACAGATATAACTCGCAGTACAACTTGGTCATCGAGTGAGCCTAGCATTGTCAGTATTGTCGCTAGCGGTCCGGGCGCAGCTTATGCCACTGCCGAACAGGTTGGCGTGAGTGAAATCAGTGCCTCTTTCGGCGGCATGATTGTTAAAACAACGGCAACAGTAACAGCGGCCCTATTAGAAAGTATTGTCATTAATAATGCTAACGCGAGTATTACCGTTGGAGATACCACTAGCTATAATGCCATAGGGTTTTATAGCGATGGTAGTTATAAGAATATTCCTGCCGATGCTGTTTGGACAAGTTCTAATACAGCGACTGCCACGATTATTAAAAGTGGCATTACTAACGGAATGGCTACCGCCAATGCAGTAGGCAGCACCAATATAACCGTAACGTCCGGAACAATCACCAGCAACATTGCTGAATTAACGGTTACAGAAGCTATAATCACCTCAATCCAAGTAACTCCTGCTGATGTCACAGTACCGCTATCTACTGAAGATAACTTTACCGCATTTGCTTATTATTCTGATGGTACTAGCCAAAACATCAGTAAGCAGGCGACATGGAGTTCTGATGATTCTGACGTTGTGAGTATAACAACAACGGGTGGCAATGCTGGTTTAGCAAAAGCATTAACTTCAGGTGTCGCTTACATAACAGCACAATTTTCCGGTGTGATAAGTAATGATGCCAAGGTGACTGTGACAGAAAAAGTCATTGATAATATACAAATTACCCCAAATAATATCAGCCTAGTAAAAGGTAGCAGTCAACAATACAAAGTTAGTGCTATTTATACAGACTATACCATCAAAGACGTTACCGCCTTTTCACAAATACAGAGCTTAGATGCTTCAATAGCCTCATTTGATAGTGACAACATGGCTAGTGCTGTTGGTGTTGGTGATGTCGAGTTAACTGCGACATATCAAGGCATTAAAAGTGAACGAGAGTTTTTACACGTCACATAGCCCACAATAGAGACCATTAAAATAACACCCTCAAAAGCTTTCTTAAGCCTTGGTGATAAACGCGAGTACCTTGCACTAGCTAGTTTCTCCGATGGCAGCTCCCAAGATGTCACTTTAAACGCTAAATGGACAACAACAAACAGCGACGTCGCAATTGGTTACATTCAAGATGATCAAGCGTTAGCTGAAGCGACTAATACAGGAAGTACAGACATTACGGCTTCATTTAAAGGTGTATCATCTAATACAGCGAATTTAGTTGTCGGTAATTTATCCAGCAATGGTAATCCTATTATATCGCTCAGCGTTACACCGCAAAACGAAACACTAAATACTGGTGCAAGTCTTCAATACCAAGCTTTTGCACATTTTAAAGATGGCTCAATAGAGGCAATTACTGATGTAGACTCATGGGTAAGCTCAGATACTTCATCAGCAACAATTAGCCCTCAAGGTCTAGCCCACGCCATAACATTTGGCACAAGTACCATCACCGTGAATTATCAAGAGTTGAGTGCGACAAGCAGGCTTAATGTTATTGGCAATTGTGGTAATGACAAACCCAATAGTGTTTATATACTGCCTGGTGATACCACATTAAGCCTTGCCACTGAATTACAATATGAACTCTGGGGTCTTTGGACAAATGGCTGTGAAATGCGCCTGACTAAGAATAATGCTGACAATTGGTATAGTGCTGACCAAAGCATAGTATCCATTGATAAAAAAGATGGCTTGGCTTTTGCCAAAAAAATAGGAAAAACAACAATACAGGCAGATTACCAAAATCTCAGTGCTCCTGCTGTCAATATTGAAGTAACAGCAGAGGAAGTGTTGAGTGTTAGCATTCAGCCTAGTGCAAACGCTGCTATTGCCAAAGGAGCATCACAAAACTACATATGTTCAGCCAGAACAGTGATTGGTGGAATAGAGCAGCCTGAAAGGTTTGTTACTGGTGAAGCGAGCTTCACTTCTAGTCAAAATACTATAGCTGTTATTGGCGCTAATGACGGCACTAATCAGATAGTGAATGCCAAAAACAAAATTGGAGATACGACTATAGCTTGCCATTACGGCGGAAAAAGTTCGAGTAGTAGCTTAATGGTTCAATAACGCTATCGTCATGGTTGTTAAAAGGAATATGTAATGAATAACTTTTTTATGCTTCTGATTTCACTGTTCATATTTTCAGGGTGTGAGCAAAAAGAACCATTACAAACAACTGCTTTACCCAAAGCCAGTCCAGCAAAATTATATTTTGGTGGCGATATTCTCACTATGACAGGTGGTAAGCCTGCTTACGCAGAAGCTGTCGTTGAACAAAACGGTAAGATTGTTTTTGTCGGCAGCAAAACTGAAGCGTTAAAAAAGTACCCTAGCAACCTAAAACAAATGGATCTGCTAGGAAAAACATTAGTACCCGGCTTTATCGAACCCCATGTACACCCTTCCATCGCCGCTATTTTATTATCTGGTGATATTGTTGCACCCCATGATTGGAATGTGCCCAGCGGCTTGAAAAAAGGTGTTGCTGGCCATGATGCCTATATTGATCGTTTAAGAGTTTCCATTGCAGACAAGGCTACTGATAATGAAGTGCTTTTCATTTGGGGATACCATCAACTATGGCATGGCGAACTGAACCGCACCATACTGAATGAACTTGCGCCTAATAAGCCCATTGCCATTATCCATCGCTCTTTCCATGAGGTTTTTATTAATGACAAAGCCATTGAGCTCTTTAATATAACTGAACAAGATTTTAGTGATAATGCCCAAGTAGATTGGCAAAATGGTCACTTCTTTGAGGGCGGTTGGTTAGCTTTAGTACCAAAGATAGCCCCACAATTGTTAAACCCACAACGTTATAAAAACGGTTTGGCTGATATGACTAAGCTTATTCAACAAAATGGCATTACCACCATAGCTGAACAAGGTTTCCCAAGCTCAAGTTTTGATATGGAATATAACTTGTTACTTAGCGAAATGACCAAAAACCCGCCTTATGATGTTTACAACGTTTTAAATGGTACTCAGCTATTCACCATGCAAGGTAGTAATGAGCAAGCATTTACTTTTATCGAGTCTGCTAGCAAAAAATACAATACTAGCAATGTGTATATGTTACCTAAACAGGTAAAACTATTTGCTGACGGTGCTATCTATTCACTGGCCATGCAGATGGAAGAAGGTTATAGCGATGGCTTTGAAGGTGAGTGGATGACACCTCTCGATACCTTTGAGCAGCAAATGAATTTTTATTGGGACAAAGGTTATAAACTTAATATTCACGCCAATGGCGACTTAGGCATACAACGCTGTTTAGATATTGTTGAAAAACTCATGCAACGTAACCCGCGTAAAGAGCACCGATTAACGCTGCATCACCTAGGTTATTTCACCGCTAAACAAAGTAAACAAATGCACAGACTTGGTATTGAAGCTTCCGCCAACCCCTACTATTTATGGGCACTTGCTGATAAATATTCTGAGTTTGGTTTAGGTAAAGAACGAGCGGAGAATCTCGTCCATATCAAGTCATTACAAGACAATAACATACCTTTTTCATTTCACTCAGATTTTGGCATGGCTCCTATGGAACCACTTACTTTAGTTTGGACAGCGGTTAATCGTATAACAGCGCAACAAACCTTAGTATCGCAAGACCAACGTATCGATGCTTATAGCGCAATGCAGGCTATTACCATTAATGCTGCACGCACTTTAAACTTAGAAGAAAATATTGGCTCAATAGCCGTTGGCAAAGCCGCTAACTTCGCCTTATTACAAGAAAACCCTCTAAATGTTAACGCCATGCATATTAAAGATATTGCCATCGCAGGTGTGGTATATCATGGTCAGTTGCATTGGAATAAAGCGAAAAATATACAAGCTTTAGTCGGTGATGATCAAGACGAATACGGTTGTAAAGCCTCTGCGGGTTATAGTTGGTGTAACACTACTCAACAATGTCAGCGCCCTTGGATATTGGCTGTAGAAAAAAGTTTTTCGAATACGGCAGCAGCATTTAATAAGTATTGTCAAAATGACCATGGGCTTTAAAAATTTAAAATTTGCTGCTTAAGGGCTTGCACATCACCTATTTTAACATTCTGTCACCCTCAGAAAACCATACATATGGTGTGGTAATCAAATAAGAAGTACCATATCTTGTGTTTCTTTTTTAATTCCTCTGCACTAATGTGATCCAGATCAACTCAACATATCTAACAAATACTATATATTGTGTCTAACAAAATAATAACATCTATATATAGGTCAAAATGGATTTTAATTGTTTATCGCCTTCCATCGTCTTTCAAGAAGTGCCCAATGAAATCAGTTTATGTTTCAGTATTACGGGTTGTAAAGTCGGCTGCAAAGGCTGCCATAGCACAGAGTTATGGGACGCAAGCAACGGCATAACGCTCAATAATGCCAACTTCACTTACTGGTTAACAAAATATCAAAGCTTGATCAGCTGTGTGGTGTTTTTTGGCGGTGAATGGCAACCCGACGCTCTAGTTGAGAAGCTACTGATTGCCAAAAGCTTTGGTCTCAAAACTTGCCTTTATTCTGGCGAAAACTATATAGATATAAGCATCAGCCAACACCTAACTTTTCTAAAAACAGGCGCTTGGCGTGAAGAGTTAGGTGGCTTAGAAAGTACTAATTCTAATCAAGTATTTCGTAATTTAACAACAGGCGAAAAGTTGAATCACCTCTTTGTCAAAAAATTAGATAACTACACATATAACTATTCACAAAAAAGTAACTCACTACTAGGAGCAGAAAATGTTGCGGCTTAACCAAAATCAAATTAATAATAAGAAAGGTTTTATTAAACAATATTTTAGTGCAAAAAATGCAGCCGATGGTTCGAAAATGGATGCCAATGCCAACGTTAGCCATAAAAATATCGCCACGCTAGAGGCTGAATTATTAAAAGATTGTTTTGTGCAAATTAACCGTGCTTTAGTGCAAGATAAAATTAGAGAAACGTTTGATGATGACTTAGCTCAAGAGTACATGCGACAAATTGAAGGTCATGAAATTTATGTGCATGATGAAACAAGCTTGAAGCCCTATTGCACCTCAATTAGCATGTACCCTTTTTTACTGGATGGTTTAACTAAACTGGGCGGAGAGTCAAAAGCACCTAAGCATTTGGAATCTTTTTGTGGCTCCTTTGTAAACCTAATTTTTGCCATATCAGCACAGTTTGCAGGTGCAGTAGCTACTGTTGAATTTCTTACCTATTTTGATTATTTTGCTCGTTTAGAATACGGTGATGACTATTTAGCTACACACCCATTTGAAATTGCCAACCACCTGCAACATGTCGTTTATGCTATTAACCAGCCTGCTGCTGCCCGTGGTTATCAAAGTGTTTTTTGGAATATTTCCTTATTTGATCAACACTACTTCGCCTCAATGTTTGGTGAATTTGTTTTCCCTGATTTTTCTAAACCAAATTGGCAAACCGTCGACAAGTTACAGCAATTCTTTTTAACTTGGTTAAACAAAGAGCGAGAGCAGTCGGTATTAACTTTTCCTGTTGTTACTGCGGCAATGTTAACTGAAAATGGTCAGTGTAAAGATCAAGAATTTGCCCATAAACTTGCTAGCCAAAAGGCGGCCGGAAATTCATTTTTTGTTTATTTATCAGACAGTGCCGACTCCTTAGCCTCATGCTGCCGATTACGTAATGAAATATCAGACAATACTTTTTCTTATACCCTAGGTGCCGGTGGTGTTGCCACAGGTTCAATTAATGTTATTACCTTAAATATGAGCCGACTCGTTCAAGATGGTCGCGATTTAAAAACTGAAATTGAAAAGATTCAAAAATACCAAGTCGCTTACCGCAAGTTAATGGAAGAGTACAAAGAACAAGGTGCTTTGTCAGTTTACGATGCTGGTTTTATCTCCCTCGATAAACAGTTCTTAACAATCGGCATTAATGGTATGGCGGAAGCCGCCGAATTTTCCAAGATTAGCGTTGGCAATAATGAAGCATACAAGAACTTTGTCAGTCAGCACCTGCAAGTAATTTATCAAGCAAACCAAAAGGCAAAGAAGGAGTTTGGTTATATGTTTAATACTGAATTTGTTCCTGCTGAAAATCTTGGTGTCAAGAATGCAAAATGGGATAAAAAAGACGGTTACTTAGTGAATCGTGACTGCTATAACTCTTACTTTTATCTCGTTGAAGATGATGATACTAATCATCTCGACAAGTTCGTTATGCATGGCCAAGAAATGACCCAATACCTTGATGGTGGCTCAGCATTACATTTAAATTTAGATGAGTCATTATCAGCAGATGCTTATGTGAAGTTATTTAATGTTGCTGCTCAAACGGGTTGTAATTACTTTTGCATAAATGTCAAAATTACCATCTGTAATGAGTGTGAAAAAATAGATAAGCGTACCTTATGCAGCTGTCCTGACTGCGGTAGTGAAAACATAGATCATGGCACGCGCGTTATTGGTTATTTAAAACGAGTTACTGCTTTTAGTCAGGCCAGACAAAAGGAACATGCATTACGTCATTACCATAAAGAAAGTGCCTAAAAATCAGCATCTAGCCTTCAAAGCTAGTCAGTCGGCTTTGGCAACAAAAAAGACTGACTAGATAGACTCTCCAGTTACTACATGTAATAATTTTCAGTCTAAAATAGCAAATGGAATAATGAATCCGTTTGCTAAAACAAATATCGTACTTAAGGGTTACTTGCTTATGATTAATTTTGCCGTTGTTGGTACCAGTAAAATTACAGACAACTTCATCGATGCAGCCAAACAGGATGCTCGCTTCAATCTCGTTGCTGTTTATTCCCGTCATCAAGAAACCGCACAAGTATTTGCCAATAAACATGATATTGAACATTGCTTTACCGATCTAACACGACTAGCAAACAGTGACCTTGTTGATGCCGTTTATGTGGCCTCTCCGAACAGCTTTCATGCCCAACAAAGCATTGCTCTGCTAAATGGTGGCAAACACGTTCTTTGTGAGAAACCCGTAGCAATTAACTGTGCTGAACTTAAAGAGATGACCGCTGCGGCAAAAGCCAACAATGTAACCTTTATGGAAGCGATGCTGGTAACTTTTTTACCCAATTATCAGCAAATTAAAGAACATATCAAAACCTTGGGGGAAATACGTAAATACAGCGCAGCATTTTGCCAATTGTCTTCAAGGTATCCAGCTTATTTACAAGGAGAGAACCCGAATACCTTTAATTTATCCTTTGGCAATGGCGCCTTAATGGACATTGGCATTTATCCATTGTATTTAGCGATAGATTTGTTTGGCATGCCAACGGATATTAATAACCAGTGTTGTAAACTGTCGACTGGAGTTGATGGGTATGGAGAACTGTTATTAAACTTTAATCAGGGATCATTACACGCTCATATCAGCTACTCAAAACTGAGTAATGGCAGTAATATTTGTGAATTACAGGGTGAGAATGGCTACTTAACTTGGCAGCATTCATCATTATTTAATGAACTCACTTTACATTTAAATGATGGCAGTAGCCAAACGTTGACTTTGCCTCAAACTGACAACAGAATGACGTACGAACTGAGCCATTTTATCGACTTAATAACAAGCAACAAAATAGAATCTAAAATAAATACTTGGCAACTTTCCCAGCAAGTATTGTCTGTTATTGAACAGGCAAGAAAGCAGCAGAAAATTAATTATACTGCGGATACATAATTAACTAATTGCATACTCAAATGCTGCCGAACATTGAATTTTCAGTGGGTCGATAATTTTGAGTTCGGTGATTTCAGACGTGACAATTAGCGGTAATTCAGTACACGCCGTAATAATGGCATCACAACCAGCATGTTTGCTAAGTATTACTTGAAATGCCTCAGCAAAGCCCTGCGTAGAGTCGCCTTTGGCTATACTTTGTTGCATCGACTGAATAGATAAACGATCATCCAATTCAGGGATAGTCACCTTTATGCCATTTTTTACTAGTTTATCCTCGTAATAACCACATTCCATCGTGTATTGAGTGCCCAATAATAGAACATGCTGACAACCAAAGTCACTAACGTATTTTACAGTCAGATCAGCCATATGTATTACAGGTACATCAAGCGATAACTTGCTTTTAATCGCGTCATAACTTTCATGCAATGTATTATTGCAAATAACGATACAGTCAGGCTCTAGAGCATTTAAAGACGTTAGCTCTCTTTGTAAAACAGCGTTTATTTCATGCCACCCATTGGGGTAATGCTGCTTTATTTCAAAGTAGTCAATACTCCACAGTAGCAATTTAGCTGAGTGCCCTGCACCAAAATACGCTTGAGCTTCTTCATTGAGTAGTCGGTAATACTCTATGGTTGATGGCCAACTAGTACCCCCTAACAAACCAATCCTTTTCATTATTTTATCTCCTTAAGTTTATTCATGCGCTAGCTGTATATATATTGTTGAGTACTAACGGCTCATAGTTATTTGGCATTAAATCGGCAGTACCTTATATGCACAACGTCTTGCACCTTCAACTATGTGCTCTTCTCTGCTAACGGTTGCGACCTCTTTCAATAAAGTTTCAAACATATTTAGCTCACTGCGACAAAAATTTAGGCACTTACTGGCTGCTGCACAAATAGGACAATGGTTTTCTAATAACCAAAATACTTTATTTTCGTCATCGCCTTCTTGTTCAACCACTGCCATGTAACCTTCATCACTACGTATTTTAGCTAGTGCTGTTAGCTTTTCTTCAACGGTAAACCTATCGGCTAAGGCTACACGATAATTAGCCATCGAAACTGACTCCCGGTGATCAATCAACTTATCCAAACCGTCATCACCGAAAATGGCTATAACAGAATCGAGCATTTGCACAGTAAGTTCGTCATGCCTGTCGGCAAAGTGACTATTGCTTTTATCAGTAAGCGACCAATATCGCGTTGGCCGACCACGAGCAGCTTTTTCATCTTTAAAAATGACTTCACCTGATTCTTCTAATGCTTGCACATGTTGGCGTACACCCATCGTTGTTAAACCAAGTTCTGACGCCAAAGACTTAGCAGTCTGTGCACCTTTCTCCTTTAAGAGTTTCACAATTTTTTCATGGGTTTTCATTTTTTGACTCCAAACGCAAGACCGAATAGAACAGCAACACTGAACACGATGAATATAAACATTATGCCGTATTTTTTCACCTTTAACACCATTAAGTAAACTTTTATATTTATTTAAAGCTTGACCTTATTAAGTAAAGCGTTTACCTTATTAAACATTAAGTAAACAAAAACATTTACAAAATATTTGAGAAACATCGATTCAGATTAAAATATGAACGTATTAGAAAAGGATAAAAATATGAATTTACTCATTATTAGTGCTAGCCAGCGTATAAACTCTCAAAGTAATAAAGTCGCTCAATATATGGCTGAGACTATTGTTGGTTTTGAAAGCATTAATCACATTGAATTGTGCAGACAGAAATTACCTTTATGGGATGGTGAGCAGAGCAGTAAAAATTCAACCGATTCAGACTGGTTAAACATTAACGAACAACTAATAAAGGCCGATGCACTAATCCTGATTACTCCTGAGTGGGGTGGAATGGCATCACCCTTATTAAAAAATTTATTGTTAATGTGTGCTAGTGAAGATACGGCTCACAAGCCGACACTGCTGGTCTCTGTTGTAAACGGAATTAGTGGTGCTTACCCGATAGCAGAGTTGTGTATGAATGCATTTAAGAACAATAAATTGGTCGCTATTCCTGATCACTTAATTATTCGAAATGTTGAGGAGGTTTTAAATGACTCGGCACAAAACACCTCAATATTAAACACAAGAGATAGCAGCATTCGCCAACGCATAGCATACAGTTTTCATATATTGAAACACTATGCTCAAACACATAAAACACTAAGGGCTGCGCTTTCTGCAGAGCCTTTTGCCAATGAACATAAATATACATACGGCATGTAATACTTCGCAACACCTAAAAGGAGAGCAATATGAAACTAAATCAAATAACCCTTCCTGTAGTGGATATGGAACTAAGCGCAGAGTTTTATCGACGTTTAGGTTTTCTGCAAATAGTAGACACCCCGCATTATGCAAGGTTTGCTTGCCCTGATGACGGCACTAGTTTTTCATTAAGCTTAGAAAATGAAAGTTTTTGCAATGGCGCAATCATATATTTTGAACATGAAAAACTTGACCAATGGGTCGCGGAACTTGAACAGCAAGGTATTAAGTTTAAGCAACAGCCAAAAGATCAACGCTTCCTTTGGCGGGAAGCCGTTTTATTTGATCCAAGTGGCAACAAAATCAAGCTTTATTGGGCAGGAGAAAATCGTCTTTACCCACCATGGCGGGTAGAAAAAACGCACCAAGAAGCTAGATAACAAAATAAAGAGAAAAACATAAAATTGGAGAGTAACTATGATCACCTTAGAGCACATTAATTTAGTTGTAAATAATATTGACAACAGCTTACGTTTTTATCAAGCAGCCTTCCCTCACTGGTCTGTTCGTGGCGGTGATAAAGGTGACTGGCATGGTAAACCCCGAAATTGGGTGCACTTTGGCGATGATTATCAATATATTGCCTTAAATGATAACGGCGTAGATAACAACCGTGACTTAACAGGACACCAAGTGGGTTTGGCACATTTTGCTTTTGTCACTAATGATTTAAAAGGCATGGTTGCTAGGTTGGCTCAAGCTGGATTTAGCATCGATAAAGATGGTGCAGAAGATGAGTACCGAGACAATGTCTACTACCTTGACCCAGATGGCTTTGAAGTGGAGTTTCTTCAATACCATAATGATCTTCCACAATTAAGGAACAGATATTAATTGCGAGTGATGCTCAGCACGCAAGAAGAGGTGACTGAGCATTACTGTAGAAATTACCGTTTAGCTATTCGATACTAATTAAAGCAATCAAGAAGAAATGGGGTATCTACTTATTAACAACCTAGGCGCTTTTACCCTATAATAAAGAGTCTTGATACTTAAAAAAGTTTATCTCCGTGGTCTTTCTTCGAACCTTGTTTGCCGTTATTAGTTTAATAATATCTCAAAACTGTGCTGCTCTAGAATCAATAGTACTTGCAGCTGAAAATAGCTGGCCTCCATACTCAGATAAGAACGGCGATGGTATTTCTAAAGATATTATTCAAGCAGCATATAGCTCAGTCAATGTTAAAGTGGAATTCATTAGCGTTCCCTATGCTAGGGCATTAAAAATGACCGAACTTGGCCAAGTTGACGGCGCCTTTAATGTGACAAAGCAAAAAAGCACCATTGAAATATTCAATTTTGGTAAGACGCCTATTTTTCAAGCGACCGCATCATTCTATTATCATAATGACTCCGTAAATGATTATGCCTCTGTTAACGAAATACCAGAAGGTATCTCAGTTGGAGTCATTATTGGATACGAGTATGGAGATAACTACGAAAAAAATAAAAATAGATTCAGTGAGGTTAGCGTCACTAACCAAACACAACTTATAGAGCTATTAAGAAAAAAACGAATTGATGTGGCAATAATGTTTGATGAAGTTGTAAAAAGTAAATTAAAAAAAATGGGACTTCATTTAAACGATATTAAAAAAGGTCAAATTAATCATAAAAGCGATATCTATGTTGCATTTAGTAAGTCAAAAGACACTAAAAATGCGATAAAATTGCTCGACCAAGGCCTAGTCAATATTAAAAGATAAATCTTAAATATTGCCGGTTGAATTTAAGTCTTGATGGCGAACTAGGCAGCGTAAATTTTTTGCACTCATGAACAAGATAACTTAAAATTTGCGGTGTTTTGCTTTTAACAGGAAAGAATATGGCGCGTTTTCACTGGTTATTACTACTACTTTTTTTATCTGGCTGTGCCACTATTGGCATTTACGAATTTGATAAATTATACGGCAGTAGTCACGTTGATAATCGTCAAGTTCAACCCCCGGCAACCAACAAGCAAACGGCTCATTATAACAAGATAATTAGACCTATTATTGAGAACCGTTGTGTAGTCTGCCATGGTTGTTATGATGCTCCTTGCCAATTAAAAATGGAAAGTCGAGCAGGTATAGAGCGAGGAGCAAATAAAACCCTCGTTTATAATGGTGAGCGCTTACTTACAGCAAAGATAAGTGAAAGCCTAGTTAACTTGCGTGATATTAATGCCGAATCATTGCAGCCTTTGCGCCAACAAGGTTTCTTTCCAGTATTGAACGAACGTCAACAAACTACCCAAGCAAATATTGACGCCAGTGTTTTCTATCAAATGCTGCAATTAAAACAACAACATCCATTGCCAAATAAACCACTACTTGATAGTAGCTTTAATATTGCTTTAGACCGAAATCAGCAGTGTCCAACGATTGAAGAATTTTCTCAATATAAAAAAGATTTTCCACTGGCAGGCATGCCTTATGCTTTGCCTGCTATTTCAACCAAAGAACACGACAACTTAACGTCTTGGTTGTCCGCTGGAGCAGTAATGCCCACTGCTGAGCCCCCGAGCCCTCAGGAAGCCAAGTTTATAAATAAGTGGGAGACATTATTAAATGGGCCGTCGATAAAACAGCAGTTAATTTCTCGATATCTATTTGAGCATTTATATTTAGCTAACTTGTACTTCAACCAAGATAATGACTCTAACGACAAAAAGACTTATTTTCGCTTAGTGCGCTCTAGAACTGCTTTGCCGGAACCTGCAGTAGTTATTCAAACACGCCGACCATTTGATAGCCCTTTTTTAGAGGCTAATAATACAACAACAAACAAGGCTACATTTTATTACCGTTTGATTAAAAATAACGACACTATTACTGCAAAACGTCATATGCCTTATCCGTTTGGCGAAGCTAAATTAAAGCGTATCACTGAACTATTCATTAACCCTGATTATGAAGTTACAACATTACCTGGCTATCAAATAAAAACAGCTTCTAACCCTTTTAAAACATTTGCGGCAATTCCAGCAAAATCACGTTATCAATTCTTATTAGATCAAGCACAGTTTTCTATAATGAACTTTATAAAAGGGCCTGTATGTCGAGGACAGTTAGCGTTAAATGTTATTGAGGATCACTTCTGGGTAACCTTTTTAAATCCCGATAATTTTGACAATTACCACGCTGAAAGCTTTATTGATGATAATGCTGAATTGTTGCAGTTGCCGGCAGCAACAAGTGATAAAAACTTATCACTCTTATATTGGCGACAATATGCAAAAAGGCAACAAAGTTATGTGAAAAAGAAACTTGCTTATATAGAGAGCCTGAATCTACAAGAACATGAATTAAATCTTGATCTTATTTGGTCAGGAAAAAACAGCTCTAATGTAAATAGCGCCATTAATGATAATGCCACACTTACTGTCTTCCGACATTTTGATAGCGCCAGCGTTTTAAAAGGGTTTATCGGTCAGCCTCCTAAAACAGCTTGGTTAATAAGCTATCCGCTGCTAGAGCGCATTCATTATTTATTGGTCGCAGGTTTTGATGTATATGGCAATGTCAGTCATCAATTGAAAACTCGCTTGTATATGGACTTTTTACGCATGGAAGCTGAAAGTAATTTCATTGCTCTATTACCTAAGAAACAGCGAAAGCCTGTGCATGAATATTGGTATAGAGAGACCAGTAATGAGATTAAAGACTACATTTTCTCAGATGACTTCTATCAATTGCCAGAAACTGGCATAGGCTACCAAACACAGCACCCCCAACAAGAGCTATACCAGTTAATAAGTCAACATACTCAAAACTTATCTACCAATAATCACTACAACCTGAACATCACTGAAAATAATAAGGCCAATACAACAAACAGCACTGCGCACAAATCATTATCATCTCTTAATGCCATGCAAGGTGAAAACATTGCCATATTCCCGCAAGTCAGTTACATCTTAGTTTCTGGAAAGCATACAGATTCGGTTTATAGTTTAATCAATAATTCCGCTCATAAAAATGTTGCTCATTTATTTTCAGAAAACAATAGACGCTTGCCCGCTGAAGACAGCTTAACACTATTACATGGCGTGGTAGGTACTTACCCCAATGCCTTCTTTCATGTAAAAGAAAGTGAATTAAATAAGTTTACTCAGGCGATAACGCAAGTAAAAACCGAACAAGATTACGGTGCACTAAAAGATGAATTTGCGGTGCGTCGTACGAACGAGAGCTTTTGGCACTATGCTGACAAACTCCACCTTTGGTATAAAACTTATCAACCGAACTCCTCAGGTTTATTAGACTTTAATCGCTTAGAAAATCGTTAAGTAAATAAAGCTTTCATACCCTGTAACAAAAAACTGCCGCTTACACTGTGCATCATTGGTGTAAGCCGTAGTCTTGTCTATACCACTTCTGCTACACTGCTTTTACCTAACAATGTAAATGAAATGTGAATTTTTCAAGAAAAACATTTAAATGAAGCAAGCGAGAACCTAAATGAATAAAAAAATAATTTTATTAAGCAGTGTCTTAGCCACAAGTATATTGGCTGCCTGTTCAGGCAATAGCCCTGAGCAAACGACAACTTCAGTTAGCAATACCGAACAACAAGCAATTAATATAAGTTATCCGACAAGTAAAAAAGGTACGGTAGTTGATAGCTACTTTGGTACTAATATCGCGGATCCATACCGTTGGTTGGAAGATGATCGCAGTGAAGAAACTGGCGCTTGGGTTACAGCTGAAAATAAAGTTACTTTTGATTATTTAGCGCAAGTCCCGTACCGAGATCAGCTTAAATCTCGTTTAGCTGAATTATGGAATTATGAAAAAGTTGGCGCGCCTTTTAAAGAAGGTGATTACACCTATTTTTATAAAAATGATGGCTTGCAAAACCAATATGTTGTTTATCGCCAAAAAGGCGATGGTGAAGTTGAAGTATTTTTAGATCCAAACTCTTTTAGTGAAGATGGCACCACATCAATGGGTCAATTGAGTTTTTCTAAAGATGGCTCTATTGCGGCTTATGCAATTTCAGAAGGCGGCAGTGATTGGCGTAAAATCATCATCATCGATGCAGTAACCAAAGAAGTATTAGAAACACCACTGGTTGACGTTAAATTCTCAGGTATTTCATGGTTTAAAAACGAAGGTTTTTATTACTCAAGTTATGATAAACCTAAAGGCAGTGAACTATCGGCTAAAACCGATCAACACAAACTCTATTACCATCAACTAGGTCAGTCACAATCAAATGATGCTATTGTTTTTGGTAATACTGATGAGCAAAAACGTCGTTATGTTGGTGGTACAGTTACTGAAGATAATCGCTATTTATTGATTTCTGGGGCAGTTTCTACTTCTGGTAATGATTTATTCATTAAAGATTTAACCAAGCCTAATAGTCCCTTAGTGAGTATTACTGATAATTTTGATGCAGATACTTACCTACTTGAAAATGAAGCAGATAAGTTATTTCTAGTCACCAATTTAAATGCACCTAACAAGAAAATTGTTACGGTAAATGCTGCTGCGCCACAAAGTAAAAATTGGCAAGACTTTATCCCCGAAACTGAATATGTATTAAGCGCATCAACGGGCGGCGGCTCATTCTTTACAGAATATATGGTAGACGCCATTTCCAAAGTATATCAATACGATTATCAAGGAAATAAGGTGCGTGAAATTAGCTTACCGGGTGTCGGAAGTGCTAGTGCTTTAGAAGGCGAAAAAGATGCAACGACCTTGTATTACTCGTTCAGCAATTATAAAACGCCAGGTACGATTTACAGCTTTAACATCGATAAAGGTGCCAGCGAAGTTTATAAAAAATCAGGTGCTAAATTCGATAGCAGTGCCTTTGAGTCTAAGCAAGTATTTTACCCTTCAAAAGATGGTACGAAAGTACCTATGATCATTACCTATAAAAAAGGCTTAGATCTTAACGGTAAAAATCCAACTCTTTTATATGGCTACGGTGGCTTTAACATTAGTTTGACCCCGCGCTTTAGCGTATCTCGTGCTGTATGGTTAGAGCAAGGTGGTATCTATGCCGTTGCCAACTTACGCGGTGGTGGTGAATACGGTAAAAAATGGCATGATGCCGGCACACAATTAAAGAAACAAAATGTTTTTGATGATTTTATTGCTGCAGGTGAATTTTTAATTAATGAAAACTATACCTCTAGTGATTATTTAGCAGTACAAGGCGGTTCAAATGGTGGCTTGTTAGTCGGTGCTGTTATGACACAGCGCCCAGACTTAATGAAGGTAGCTTTACCAGCTGTTGGTGTATTGGACATGCTTAGATATCACACTTTCACAGCAGGTGCGGGCTGGGCTTATGATTACGGTACAAGTGAGCAAAGTGAAGAAATGTTTAATTATTTAAAAGCATACTCGCCAGTACATAATGTTAAAGCTGGAGTAAGTTATCCGGCAACGATGATAACTACAGGTGATCATGATGACCGTGTTGTGCCAGCACATTCATTTAAATTTGCGGCTGAATTACAAGCAAAACAAGCGGGAAGTGCACCAACACTTATTCGCATTGAAACCAATGCTGGTCATGGCGCAGGTACACCAGTATCGAAAACTATTGAACAATATGCTGATATCTATGCATTCACTTTATTCAACATGGGCTACACTTCATTGCCTAATTAAGCTCAATAGAAAACGATACTAAACATCCTAAACGCTGATCTCGATCAAGTACCTGAGTAATTTACTCAGGTACTATTTCAACAGAACTAATTTAGCTTATTTTAAAGAACGGAGTAAATTATGGGTTGTTGTGGTGGTTGTGGTGGCGAAGGCCATGATGAAAAAAAAGAACAAGAAAAAGCGCAAACAGAAAATAATGAACAGACAGAAGCCGCTGATAAAGAATAACGGTTCTGCTCTAAAAACTCAAAGCGAGCCTAAGTGCTCGCTTTTTTATTTCTGAAATTTTTTACTATAAGCTAACTTTGCCTATGTTCTTTGATTAGGCCTAAAAACGGCTTACCGTAACGTGATAGTTTCACTTCACCAATACCACTGATGCCCAACATTTCTGTTGATGTTAGCGGCTGTACTCGCGCCAATTCTGATAAAGTTGCATCATTAAAGACTATAAACGGCGCAATGTCTTCGCCATCAGCAATTGCTTTACGCAACTCACGTAATTTAGCAAATAAAGCGCGATCATAACTTTTTTGCTGAGTTTTATGTTGCCAGTAACTGGCTTTTTGTAAACGTGGACTTGCCAGCATCAACGGCTCAACCGCTTTCAATACGGCTCCAGATGCCTGTGTTAAGCACAATGCTGATTGCTGCTCAATATCTTGCTGCAAATAACCTAGATGAATAAGTTGACCTATAATAGTAAACCAATAACTGGCTGGTTTATCCTTGCCTAAAGCAAAAGTAGAAACTTTATCGTGCTCTAACTGTTTTACTTTATTGGTTAACTCGCCACGCAAGACATCAATAACATGATTTAAGTCACCTTGCTGTTCAATACGGTAAACACACGACAGCACTTTTTGTGCCTCAACGGTGCCATCAAACTGGCTAGGAGGATCTAAACAAATATCGCAATTACCGCAGCCTTTTTTGGTGTATTCAGCAAAGTAGTTTAAAACCACCTGTCGACGACAAGTCTGTGCATCGATAAAGGCGTCCATAGCAGCAAAGCGCTGCATTTCAACATTTACCCGTTCAGGATTATCACCTTCACTAATACGCTTTTTAATACGAGCGACGTCTTTCTCATCGACTAAGAATAACGCCTCTGCAGGTAATCCATCACGACCTGCTCGACCAATTTCTTGATAATACGACTCTAAAGTTCGAGGCGGTTCATAATGAATAACATAACGCACATTGGGTTTATCAATACCTAAACCAAAAGCAACGGTAGCAATAACAATTTGAATATTGTCTTTGGTAAACCCCTCTTGCACCATAGAGCGTATTTCATTTTCTAAACCAGCATGGTAAGCAGCGCAATTAACACCGCAAGCCGCTAAATATTTAGAAAGTTTCTCCACCTGCCAGCGACTATTACAATATATAATGCCACTGTCTTCACCCTGCTTCTTGATGTAACCAAGCAATTGTTTTTCACCACTATATTTTTGCGCTAAGGTGAATCGAATGTTGGCACGGTCAAAACTATCAAGATGAATATAAGGGTTATTCAACGCTAATTGATTCAGAATATCTTTACGAGTAGTGACATCTGCGGTGGCGGTTAATGCCATTACAGGTACATAGGGAAATTGCTGCTTCAAACATTGCAACTGAGTATAAGCAGGCCTGAAATCATGCCCCCATTGAGAAATACAGTGTGCTTCATCGATAGCAAACAAACTTAACGGCAGTTGCTGTAAACGTTGTAAAAAATAGTAATTAGTTAACCGCTCAGGAGCGACATACAATAGTTTAATTTCCCCCTGCGATAATTTGGAAAATATTTCATCAATAGCTTCTCGTTCAAGACTTGAGTTTATAAAGGCTGCAGGAATACCTTGCCTAGTAAGGTTATCAACCTGATCTTTCATCAATGCAATCAGCGGCGATACAACCACGGTAATGCCCGGCAACAATATTGCAGGTAATTGATAACACATCGACTTGCCACCACCGGTAGGCATCAATACCAGGGAATCACGTCCCTGCAGCAAGCTATTAATAATATCTTCTTGCCCAACCCGAAAGCTTTCATAACCAAAGTGGTGTTTTAGCGTTTCAAGTAGCTGAGTTTGCTTGTTACTGGTAGGGGTGGCAGATGGATTATTCAAAGAACGTCTTTGCTTAATTACGGAAAAAGTATTGCGCTATTTTAGCCTAGCACAGCACAAAATGGTGACTATTATTTGATAAATTCAAATAAAAAATGCTAATCTGATTCACCAACTGATCTGACCAGATAAAAACTTATAATGGAGCCGTCATGGAACACGCCGAAATTTATCAACAGCTATCACATTTTTGGAACAACAATATGCCATTTAACCAATTACTTGGCCTAGAAATCATTAAATTTGATGCTCAACAGTCAGAGGTGCACTTTGCATGGCAAGATAAGCTTATTGGCAATCCTGTACAAAAAATATTGCAAGGCGGTGTTACGGCTACAGCACTTGATTTAGTTGGTGGTGTCGTTGCAGCAGCCAACATTATTCAACATTTAGAAGATTTATCCATGGAAAGTGTTCAGCAGAGCTTAGCTAAACTAAGCACCATTGATATGCGCACCGATTATTTACGCCCCGGGCGTGGTGAGCATTTTATTGCCACAGCCAAAATTATACGTGGCGGTAGCAAGGTCGCTGTAGCACGTATGGAGCTTCATAATGAAAAAGGCGAACATATCGCCTTTGGTACTGGCACATATATGGTTGGTTAGCTGTAGGTTAGCCTTGCTGACAGTTAGGACAATACACTGAGCTGCGATTTGACTGCCTAACCTCGAGTAGGGTCTCTTTACAGGTAATACACGGTAGTCCGGCTCGGCCATAAACCAACAAAGATTGGGCAAAATATCCAGGACGACCGTCAGCTTGAGTAAAATCTTTTAATGTCGTACCGCCTTGCTGAATGGCCGCACTTAGTACCGTTTTGATAATATTAGTGAGTTTATCTAAGCGCTGCTCATCAATTTCACCCACTTTCGCAGTAGGTAAAATACCTGCTTGAAACAGCGCTTCGTTAGCATAGATATTGCCAACACCAACAACGATATGATTGTTCATTAGAAAAGTTTTAATCGGTACTTTTCTATTTTTAGCTTTGCTAAATAGGTACCCGTTATTGAAAATATCACTTAATGGCTCAGGGCCAAGTTTACTTAACAATCCAAGATCATCTTGGTCTTTTTCGAGCCATAATACCGCACCAAAGCGACGTGGGTCATTCAACCGTAAGGCTTTATTATTCGTCAAAACCAAATCGAAATGATCATGTTTCGCCACTGGTGTGGCTTTCTCAATGACTCGAATAGTGCCTGACATACCTAAGTGCAATAACAACGTACCTGTCGCAAAGCGTATTAATAAATACTTAGCTCGCCTATCTACCGCTAACACTTGTTGATCAACAAGTGTGCTTACTTCATTAGGAATAGGCCAGCGTAGACGTGAATTTCGCACTATTACTTGGCTAACCGTTTGTTTGATTATATGTGGACTAATGCCTAAGCGGCATACTTCAACTTCTGGTAATTCAGGCATATTTTATAATAACTATTTTATCATTTTAAGATTTTAGCTTAACTGCGGCAAAAGCTGCTTAGCTATTGCAGCAGGTAAGGCCAACCACAGCTGACTTTGTTGATTATACACCAACAGCTGATCGCTAAGCGCGTAGAGCATAAAATGCTGCTCATTTTCAATATCTGCAAGGGCGATAGTAACCAAAGTACCGAGCTGTCCTTCAACTACAATATCAGTCGCTTGCACTAAACCACTACTTTGCTGCCATGCAAAGACCATTTGCTGAATTTGCTGCTGGCTAAAGTCGATCACAAGCCCCTTAGTTGTCATCTGCCAGCGACGACCAAGCCGCTCAAACAATAACGACTTATTATCTGAAAGCTGTATTGATAGGCTTAAAATCACACTATGCTCAGGTAAAATGTACTGCTCGGCACTGACTTCATTTTTATCATCACTAAATAATTTTTTATGGGTGGCATTGATCAACAAAATGAAAATCATCACCGAAAAAATAATTACATTATTCCAACCTGTTTTAGAGAGTTTCATATATGCCCAGTTAGTGTGATAGCGCCGACATGACCATCATACTGATTTTTATCTATCAGTGAATAGCGCGCAAAAAAAAACCCAGTTAAAAACTGGGCTTTTTATTTGTATAAAGTAAAATCAATTACTTAATTTTAGCTTCTTTATACATTACGTGTTTACGTGCTTTAGGATCAAATTTCTTGATTTCCATTTTTTCAGGCATGGTCTTTTTATTCTTATCAGTAGTATAAAAATGACCTGTACCAGCACTAGAAACTAAACGAATTTTATCGCGCATTATAATTTCCTTAGAAAGTAATTAAACTTTTTCGCCACGGGCACGGATGTCTGCTAATACAACATCAATACCTTTTTTATCGATAATACGCATTCCTTTCGGAGTTAAACGTAATTTAACGAAACGATTTTCGCTCTCAACCCAAAAACGGTGAGATTGAAGGTTAGGTAAAAAACGACGACGAGTCGCGTTTCTTGCGTGAGAACGGTTGTTCCCAACAACTGGTTTCTTGCCTGTTACTTGGCAAACTTTAGACATGTGAGTCACTCCAAAATTAATTTCAGCTCGAGCTATATTTCCCCAAGACCGTCGCCTTAGGATCCTGAAAAAGGTGGCATATTATAGAGAAACTAACTAATTAATACTAGCCTTAATGACAAAATAGTCTTATTTTGCTTTTTTAATCTTTAATTCAAAGAGTTAGGACGTAAAACGCTACTGAAAATTTACTTTTCAGTTAAGTTTTAGTCTAAATTTTGTTTATTTCGTGAATAAAAAGCCAACAAAAATGTTATCGAGTTAGCCTATTTTAGATTGTAGTAAGTTTTTCAGTCGTTCATTCTGTTCTTTATTACATAGTTCATCGATCAGAATGCGTAATATATGAGACTTAGCTAAGTCTGTACCCTGTGATAGGTCTTGCAATTGCGTAATAGCATCTTCGCTTAATGTAAAAGTAGCACGTCGGAAGGGTTTTTCGTGTTTAGCTTTGCCGGTTTGCTGATCAAGTTCCTGTTGATGCTCAATCTCAGTCATTTCAACATAACGTTTAGCTTCATTAATGGCTTGCTGTAAGTTTAGTTTGTGAGCAGATTGCTCATGACTAGACTCACTAACGATTTCAGGTGTGCCTTTTGCGTAATTCTCCGCATCGGCAATAAATTCATCGATAGTGAAATTCTTTTTCTGTGCTTTGCTGTCCGTGCTTTTCTTTAAATCAGTTAAACTCATGTGAATTATCCGGTTCCATTGCCATCAATTCTTCAGCAATAGCAATCATTTCTTTTGCGGCTTTACCTTCAGGATCTATTTCAATAACTGAAGAGCCTTGCTCTTCACTATCGTCATAAACGTTACGATTAAAGGTTACTGCATCAAGCACATTAATTCCATAAGAAGTACAAACTTCTTTTGCTTCCAATATTCTTCCTGCTTGGTTAGGCAAGGCTGGACATTGAGTAATAACAAAAGATGCCATCATTTTTGGGTTAACCATTTTACAAGTACTGAGCATATCTTCCATATGCGGTACTGTTTTTAAATCACGACGTTTTGGCCTTAACGGGATGATAACATGGTCAGCTACCGACATTGCCGCACGCAGGGCTAAGTTATCTTGGCCGCCACAATCAACAATAACATAATCATAATGTTGCACTAAGCTCAGCAAATCATTACGGATTTTCCCATAAAGTTGAATACAGTTTATTGCTGGTAGTGACGGGTCACTATTACGCGCCTGTATCCAATCTGATGTAGTGCGCTGAGGGTCACAATCTACCATCAACACTATTGCTTTCTTATTTCTGGCGAAATATACCGCTAAATTTTGTGCCAGACAGCTTTTACCACTACCGCCTTTTTCGCCACCCACTAATATCATCATATCCTTTTATCCTTTACGACTATCACGTTAACGCTCTTTTATGCCAAACCTGCTCTTTGATACTGATCACAATCACAAGCTACAACTTATAAGATTAAGTGTAGTTCAATTTCAATACATGCTAATTATTTCGATCCAAGATTAGTGCTATTTCGAACCAACCATTATCTTGCTTGATGCAGCGTAATACCTTGCCATAAAGTTTCTGGCTATTATTACCTGCCGATTTAAAAACCACTGTTACCGGTGTGTGTAGTGGTATTGTTTGATCGCAGTCAAGTTTCAAACCTCCACGCGCAAAATCAAGACAGGCAATCTTTTTTGTATGCTCTTGCCCTTGTTCATCTTGCCAAACAATATCTACTAACTCTTTTTCCATATCCAAACGAAATGACTGGCGACGTTCAGCCTCATCACTAGTGCTTTCTGTCATAAGATAACCCTTATATTTATTCTTAAATTCAAGTATTAACCACTCTATTAAAAGTAATAGGCTTTATCATATTTCGCAAATTATCTGCTTGTTTTTTATACTTTACCTAAGGTACTAAATGAGTTCACCATGTTCAGCAAAGGAGTAACACTGATGACCGGCAACAATAATGTGATCTAATACCCGTACATCAATAAGTTGCAATGCTTGCTCTAGTTTTTGAGTGATTTGTTTGTCTGCTATGCTCGCTTGGGCAACACCGCTTGGATGGTTATGTGTCAAGATGACCGCTGCTGCGTGATGCTTTATGGCTTGCTCCACAACAACCCTAGGATAAACTGCGGCCGCATCTATAGTGCCAAAAAAAAGGCGTTCAAATTTAATCACTTGATGTTGATTGTTTAAAAACAGTACCGCAAATATTTCACGGCTTTCATGACGAAGTTCACTGAGTAAATAATCTCGCGTAGCTTGTGAAGACGTGAGCGCACTACCTTGATTTATTAACTGTTCGGCTAAATAACGTTTTGACATTTCCAAACATGCTTGCAACTGCACGTACTTTGCGGTGCCGAGACCGTGAGCTGTGCAGAAGTCATCGTGGTTAGCGCTAAAAATTGCACTGATGCTGCCAAAATTTTTTAATAGTTGCCGAGATAAATTAACGACATTACAGCCCTTAACCCCCGTACGTAAAAAGATAGCCAACAATTCAGCATCGCTTAAACTCTGTGAGCCTAAATGTAACAACTTCTCTCTAGGTCTTTCTAATTCTGGCCAGTCTTTTAAAATATTGGCAGGGGTGGTTACAGCAGCTTTTTCTAATAACTTCCTTTCTAACATAAGCGTTCCTTGCTTTACATTTTAATCATTATGCTAAGATGCAATTTCTCAACTCTTTATTCAAAATAAAAACAATAAATGCTATCTTAGCGTCACTATTGTTTACTTTAAGATTAGCAGCTTATGCAAATTCTTCAGGACAAAAAAATACTACTCGGTATCAGTGGTGGTATAGCCGCTTATAAAACCCCTGAGTTAGTGCGCAGACTAAAAGAGCAAGGTGCCGATGTACGCGTTGTGATGACGGAAGGTGCTAAAGCATTCATCACCCCACTGACACTACAAGCAGTTTCAGGTAATCATGTCTCTGATAGTTTACTTGATAGCCAAGCAGAACTGGCTATGGGGCATATAGAGTTAGCTAAATGGGCTGATTTAATCATCATTGCTCCAGCAACCGCTGACATCATAGCTCGAATTGCAGCGGGTATGGCTAACGATTTATTATCAACACTTTGTTTAGCAACTGATGCTCCTATTGCGCTAGCACCGGCAATGAATCAACAAATGTGGCATGCACAAGCCACACAAGCGAATATTAGCAAGTTAACGCAATGGGGATTTCATATTTGGGGACCTGGTGCAGGAGAACAAGCCTGTGGAGATGTTGGCTTAGGCCGCATGTTAGAGGTAGACGAATTAGTTAATTTAAGTAGTGATTTCTTTGCCGATAAATATTTGCAAGGCCAGCACTGGGTTATAACAGCTGGACCTACGCGCGAAGCTATTGATCCTGTGCGTTATATATCCAACCATAGTTCTGGTAAAATGGGTTACGCGATTGCTCACGCAGCATTGCGAGCGGGAGCAAAGGTAACGCTTATCTCTGGCCCGGTGAATATAAAGTCACCTATTGGTTGCCAACTAGTTGAAGTCATTAGCGCTATAGACATGCACCAACAGGCTGTAGAACATGCTAAATCTGCAACTGTATTTGTTGCTTGTGCTGCAGTAGCTGATTACCGTGTCGCAGAGGTAGCGGCAGAGAAAATCAAAAAGACCAATGAAAACATGCACTTGGAACTGGTAAAAAATCATGACATTGTTGCTGATGTAGCTCAATTAAATGATAAGCCGTTTATTGTCGGCTTTGCCGCAGAAACACAAAATGTTGAGCATTATGCTCGTGGTAAATTGATGCGGAAAAATTTAGATTTAATTGCCGCTAATGATGTCGCTAAATCAGGACAAGGCTTTAATAGTGATGATAATGCCTTAACCGTATTTAGTGCGATAGATAAAATAGAAATACCCTTAGCTAATAAGCACATAATTGCTAAAAAGTTAGTATCGCTAATCAATCAACATTACTTGGCTAAACAAAGTTAATAAATAGAAATCAATACATTAACATTATATAACTGAACACGTGAGATAATACTTTTATGGTCGCTACGCAAGATAAAAATAAAAAACCAAACCGTAAACAACAAATACTCGAATGCCTAGCTTTAATGTTGCAAAGCAGCCCTGGCGAGCGTATCACAACAGCCAAACTGGCAACAGAAGTTGGTGTATCTGAAGCCGCACTATACCGTCACTTTCCGTCAAAAGCGCGTATGTTTGAAGGGTTAATTGACTTTATAGAAGAGTCTATTTTTTCTCGCATCAATCTCATTTTAACGGATCACAAAGAAACTCTAGTGCGCTGCCATCATATTTTGCATGTCTTATTGGTATTTGCTGAGCGTAATCCAGGTATGTGCCGTATCATATCAGGCGATGCTTTAATGGGAGAAAATGAACGTTTACGTGGTCGAGTGCATCAATTTTTTGAAAAATTAGAATCACAATTTAAGCAGGTTTTGCGTGAACGAAAACTGCGTGAAGGCAAGGCTTTTACTATTAGCGAAGCAGCTTTAGCCAATTTATTAGTTGCTTTTGCTGAAGGAAAAATTAGTCAATATGTCCGCTCAGGTTTTGAGAAGAAACCAAGTGACAATTTTAATGAGCAATGGCAATTCTTAATGGCTGACAAATAATAACAATATAGCCAACATCTAACCGATAAATCACATTACCTATCACTGTGGTTTATCGTTAACAATCATAACCTTTCTTGAGGAAACCTATGAGTAATCTCTCACAACTAAAACCCGCTAGCTTATGGCAGTTATTTGAAAATATTTGCAGCATTCCACACCCTTCTAAACATGAACAAAAAATCTCTTTATGGATCCAGGATTGGGCTAAAGAATTAGGGTTAACCATCAAAGAAGATGGGGTTGGTAATTTATTTATTAAGAAACCAGCAACATCAGGTATGGAAGATCGCAAAGGTGTTATCTTGCAAGCACACATGGATATGGTGCCGCAAAAAAACAACGATACTGAACATGACTTTTTAACGGATCCAATTAAACCTTACATCATTGATTCTGGTGATTGGGTTACGGCTGAGGGCACCACTTTAGGTGCAGATAATGGGGTTGGCTTAGCTTCAGCCTTAGCTATTTTAGCCAGTAATGATATTGCTCATGGTCCACTTGAAGTTTTAGTGACTATTGATGAAGAAGCCGGCATGACTGGCGCTTTTGGTCTTGAAGCTGGCTGGCTTGACGGCGATGTTCTTATTAATACTGATTCTGAGCAAGAAGGCGAAGTTTACATGGGCTGTGCCGGTGGTATTGATGGTAATGCTAGTTTTGCTTTAGCTTTTGAAGATGTGCCAAATGACTACCAAGCATTTAACTTATCAATCTCGGGTTTAAAGGGTGGCCACTCTGGCGTAGACATTCATACAGGGCGCGCTAATGCGAACAAATTGCTTGTGCGCTTTTTACTTGATGCAAGCAATGACTTTGATATTAGCTTAACTGAACTTAATGGCGGTAGTTTACGTAACGCTATTCCGCGTGAAGCTAATGCCAGCTTTGTTGTTGCCAAAGACAAGGTTTCGTCACTCAAAGCTGCTTTGGCTAAGTATTTAGCCACAATTAAAGCTAATTTAAGTGCTATTGAAACTGATATCGATATGTTACTGATCTCACCTGAAGATTTCGAACAATGCTGGACAAAAGCCACACAAGCAGCGATTTTACGTGCTTTAAATGCTTGCCCAAATGGGGTGATTCGCATGAGTGACGACATTGAAGGCATAGTAGAGAGCTCATTAAATTTAGGCGTAATACGTACCAGAGGAAAGAACTTCAGTGCAATGGCTCTTATTCGAAGTTTACACGATGATGGCCGTTTAGAAACACAACGCACTGTGCAATCTGTTTTTGAATTAGCAGGTGCCAACATTGAATTTTCTGGGGCTTACCCTGGTTGGAAGCCAAATACTGACTCTGCCATTATGAAGACCGTTAGTGATACTTATCAAAAGCTCTTTGATAAAGTACCTGCCGTAATGGTCATCCATGCAGGGCTAGAATGTGGCTTATTTAAAACGGCATACCCTCATTGGGATATGGTTTCTATCGGACCAACCATTAAGTTTCCGCATTCACCTGATGAAAAAATTGAAATTGCTACAGTTGAACAATATTGGCAACTACTCGTTGCAGTTTTAGGTAATATTCCTAAAAAATAAGCAAACCTCTTAGCAAATATACTAGAGTAGCCTCAAATACTTCGGGGCTGCTCTTTAGTTATTAATATCAACTCCCTACCTCGGCTACCACTCTGCGGGCTACATTCGGCCGCTATTAGCTACATCATAAGACCTAGCTCAGCAAACAAATAAAAAAATTGTACATTTAAGCAGCTAGAATGCTTGCTATATACCAATACGAACTATTCCTATTTTCTTGTAGTAATTCATGATAACGACTATTCATAACTATGCTTTGTTATTAAAATTTTTTCCGTTAGAATGGATAAATCATTTTTAAGGAATACCGTTATGATTCAGCCAGAAAAAATAATAATAGCTGACGATCACCCCTTATTCAGACAAGCATTATTAGGCACATTAAAAGCTAAACTTAGTTATACTAACTGGCTTGAAGCTGAAACTATTGACGAGCTTGAGCAGCAATTAACGGCCCACAGTGACAGTGATTTATTATTACTTGATTTGAATATTCCTGGCGCTCATGGGTTTAACACCTTAATTCATGTGCGAAATCACTTTCCACAAATTCCTGTTGTTATTGTCTCAGCACATGAAGATCACGATACCATTAGTAAAGCGATGGAATACGGTGCAGCCGGTTTCGTGCCTAAATCGACACCTGTTGACGATATTTATACTGCCATCATCAGCATCTTATCTGGCAATGTTTGGTTACCGGCTTCATTTGAGCAAAACCAAAATAAAAACAGCAATGGTGATATTGCTGAGCGTGTTGCTAGCTTAACCCAACAGCAATACCGTATTTTAATGATGTTCGCACAAGGTATGTTAAACAAACAAATTGCCTATGATTTGAATGTTTCAGAAGCCACAATTAAGGCTCACGCTACCGCAATTTTTCGTAAGCTTGATGTACGTAACAGAACCCAAGCAGTCATTGCTATTAGTCAACTTGATTTAAATGAAGCGGGATTTAATCAGGGTTAAATCTTTTGCCATAATTGAACTTTCTTTACAATTAACACCACGATTTAAATAATTAATAACATTTATTCACTTCCTCTTTAACTTTCTTGGGTTACAATCAAAGCAACTCCTCAGTTGCTTTCGAATACAAAGCGCCAGCATACAGCCCAAGGAAGCTTATGAACAATTTACTCAATGCCGAGAATCACGGCATACCTCTTACTATTATTGAAAAATCACACTTTGATGACTGGTTAACAAAACAGACTGCACAGTGTCAAACTTGGTTAACAAATACTGCCTTTACCGGTGATGGACTAGCACTAGTACCAAATGCTGAAGGTGAATTGAGCCAAACACTGTTTGTTGTTAAAGATGCTAATGATTATTTTGCTTGTGGAGACTTAATTACTAAATTACCTGCAGGCCAATATTTATTACAAGCAGAAAAAACCCACCAAGCTGCCATTTGCTTTGCCTGGTTAATAGGTGCTTACAAGTTCGATCGTTACCTTAATAAAGATAACAATAAAAATTTAGCAAGCTTAGCGGTGAATGATAAATCACTAGTTGAAGATGCCATTAAATATGCCGAAGCAACCGCGCTGGTACGTGATTTAATCAATACACCTGCAGCAGATATGATGCCTGAGAACTTGGCGCAAAGTGCCCAAGAATTGGCACAGCGATTTAAAGGTGAAGTTAACCATATCATTGGCGATGAATTGCTTGAACAAAATTACCCAACCATTCATGCTGTTGGTCGCGCGAGCATCCATGCGCCACGTTTGATTGATTTAACTTGGGGCGATAACAAACACCCTAAAGTGACCTTAGTAGGTAAAGGCGTCTGCTTTGACAGCGGTGGTTTAGATATGAAACCAGCAGCTGGCATGCGTAATATGAAAAAGGATATGGGCGGTTCAGCACATGTTTTAGGCCTAGCGCAATTAATTATGGCATATAACTTACCTATCAATTTACGCGTACTTATCCCTGCGGTTGAAAATGCGGTTTCTAGTAATGCCTTGCGCCCAGGTGATGTTGTTACTACGCGTAAAGGTTTAACGGTTGAAATTCATAATACTGATGCTGAAGGGCGCTTAGTATTAGGTGATGCCTTAGCAGAAGCTGAAACCGAACAACCAGAGCTAATTATTGACTTTGCAACATTAACTGGGGCTATGCGTGTTGCTTTAGGCACCGAATTACCTGGCTTTTTCTCAACCAACGATGACGTTGCCGCAGGTATTACTCTGGCAGGCAGCAAGATTAGTGATCCTGTTTGGCGTATGCCGTTATATAGCCCTTACGACGATTTGTTCAAAAGCACCATTGCTGATATGACTAACTGCCCAACAGTACCTTTTGGTGGTGCAATTACAGCCGCCTTATATTTACAAAAATTTGTTGATGAAAATACCGATTGGGTACATTTTGACGTCATGGGCTTTAACATTCGTCATTTATCAGGTCGCCCTGTAGGTGGGGAAGCGTTTGGTATTCGTGCAGTATTTGATTACCTAAAAACACGCTATAAATAAACATTGCTACATATATGCTCCCTTTTATCTCAATTTAAGGGGGCATTTGGTAAAATGGAAAAGCCAATACCGAGCAATAATAAACTAACAACTCTTTCTCGGCAGTAGGATTACTCTCTTATAGAATTTCGAGTGGCGTTAATAACTTCTCTGTCGTACTTTCTAGACGCTGCGCTAAACCTTCAATAATGCGTAAAGCTACACCATTATTTGTACTGATCAACTCTCTAAATTCTTCTTCATCATAAATTAATAGGCTAGCGTCTGTTTTCGCTGTGGCAGTACATGTGCGTGTACTATCGGTCAACAGTGCCATTTCCCCCAAAAACTCACCTTCATTTAATACAGCAACTTCTATAGATAGACCGTTTTTTTCTTTGGTCAACGATATTTCACCTTTCGAAATCACATACATATTTCGGCATTGATCACCTTCAGCAAAAAGTACTTGTCCTTTAGCTAATTCTTCTCGCTTAATCATTAATTCGATTACCCTTTAATTTATGCTGTAGTTAAGAAAATGAAGAATAAACCGCCTGATCACTAAAGTCTACTTTTAGCAATAACATAATCTGGCTAGGCCGCTAATTATGAACCAGTAACCATCAAGTCAATAGCGTCATTGAAATGATGGTTATCGTGGTGCTATGCACAGAACAATTAATGCCCTGCTAGTGCTTTTTGTACTTCAGGATCATTAAACATTTGCTGTAACTGATCACGGTAGGCACGAATAACATTGTTCTGTGGCGACTCACTTGAAGTCTCTTCAATAACATCTCGCTCTTTGAACTGTTTATTCAGCAGCTGCCCTTCATTGACATGATGAATTGCAACTGTGGTGTCTGTATCAAAATTAAATGCCGAGACCCAGTTTAAATTAATGCTAAAGTACCACTCATGCAGTGTAAGCTTTATCAAAGTGACCGCTTCGTTATCCTGCAAAATAGTATTAATTTGTGCTTCATTTTCTGAATTGTCTAAATCAACTTTAGCCGATTTCCAGCCTTTTTTATTCAAACCTTCAACAATTCTATGCTCTAACCAATCTGATAAGTTTCTGTCTTTATCTTCTTTTTCAGTAGCCAATATATTAGCTACGTGCCAATCTACAGGAATGCCGAATGTTGCATGAGCGACTCCAACGAAAGTATCTTCTTTGCCTGCTTTAACTTTCTTTCTTTCATCAACAACAGAAATAAGCACTTTCTCTGTTTCAATATAATTAGCTTGTGGTGTTTGTTGCTCTAATGGGATGGGCGATACACACCCCGTTAAATAAATGCTAACGAGAGCTGTGAATAACAATTTATACATTTTTTTTCCTTTTAAGTATTTCAAATTTACTAACGATTATTCTAATAACAATCACATGCCTAAGTGGTTGTATATAAATAACTTAGCGGCATGAATGTATACTGCTTACCTATACTTTTCAATAAAAGTTAATGTGTAGCCAAAAAATAACATCTGGCTTTTATATCTATTTAATCTCGATTTTTACTCAATTCATCGAATTTACTACGTTTTTTATTGGTTTGCCCGTCAAAAAAACATAAACTCTAAGGTGATTAACATAAGGAACATATCATAATGAAATCTAAGGTTAACTATTTAAAGCAGACCTTGGCGCTTAGCCTAGGTTTATTAAGCAGTGCAGCTTTTGCTGACTCAAAAACTGCAAATGTCATTAACGCTGAAAACTTAGCAACATTGCAAAGTGTTAGCCAAGCACAAGTCAGCCCAAATGGTGAATTTGTTGCATACACTCGTTCAGTGCCTCGCGAAATATACGTTGAAAAAGACGGTAAAAACTGGGGTGAGTTGTATTTAGTCAACGATAAAGGCGTAGAGCGTCCTTACATCACAGGCAAAGTAAACGTTAAAAATATTCAATGGTCAGCCGATGGTTCATTAATTTATTTCTTAGCCAAAATGAATGACGATAAGTTTACTAACCTTTATCAAATTCCTGCAAACGGTGGTCAAGCTCAAAAATCGATAGCACTAAAAGATACCAACATCAACAGCTATGCGCTTAGCAGCGATAATAAAACAATCGCACTTTTAGCGAAAAAAGCCAAAGATAAGTCAGTTAAAAAACTGCAAGGCTTGGGCTTTAAAGCAGAAGTTTTTGAAGAAGAGCTAACCGACCAGTTCTTATACGTCACTGACTTAACTCAATCTGATAAAGCCATCACGCCTGAAGCATGGAACATCAATGGCTATGTTTCAGATGTAGAGTTTTCACCTGCAGGTAAAAACTTATTAGTTAAAACTCAACCAGCCGCATTAATTGATGACAAATACATGAAGTCTCAATGGCACATTGTTGATATCGCTTCTAAATCAGTTAAAACTTCTTTTGCTACTGAAGGTAAGTTGGGTACAGCTGAATTCTCACATGATGGAGAATTTGTTGCTATTTTAGGTGCTGAAGATAAACATGACCCAGCATCTGGTCGTCTATTTTTAGCCAATGTGAACTCGGGTGAAATTAAGGATTGGTTACCAAATTTTCAAGGACACATTAGTGATTTAGAATGGACTAACAAACGTAACGAATTATTTTTTGTTGCCAATGTTGGTACAGAATCTTTTGTCGGTAAAATCAAAGCAAGTTTAACAAAATACAAAAAAGTGGTCAGCGAAGGGAAATATATCGCCGGTAACTTAAGTATTTCAGACTCTGATAAAACAGTTATTGTTAAAGGCCATAACTCGCAACACCCAAGCGAAGTCATTATGGTACGTGGTAAAAAACAAACTCGTTTAACTAATTCAAATACTTGGTTAAATGATATTGCTTTAGCAAAACAAGAAAGCCTGACCATTAAAGCGCGAGATGGCGTTGAAATTGGTGGTGTACTTGTTTATCCGTTAAATCATAAAGAAGGTCAACGTTACCCGTTAATCATGTCAGTGCACGGTGGTCCAGAAAGCCATGATAAAAACGGCTGGCTTACCGCTTATTCTCGTCCTGGTCAGTTAGCTGCAGCTCAAGGTTATGCTGTCTTTTACCCTAACTACCGTGGTAGCACAGGTAAAGGCGTTGAATATTCAAAACTAGGTCAAAATGATTACGCAGGTAAAGAGTTTGATGATTTAGTCGACCTGAAAAACCATCTAGTTAAAATTGGTTTAGTTAACGAGAAAAAAGTAGGTATTACCGGTGGCTCATATGGAGGTTATGCTTCCGCTTGGGGTGCAACTAAGCTAACCAAACACTTCGCAGCTAGTGTTATGTTTGTCGGTATCTCTAACCAGTTATCAAAGTTCGGTACTACTGATATCTCTAACGAAATGCACTTAGTTCATGCTCGCTCTTATCCTTGGGATAAATGGCAATGGTACCTAGAACGCAGCCCTATTTACTGGGTTGAGCAGTCTGAAACACCATTATTAATTATGCACGGTAAGGCTGATCCACGTGTGCACCCTGCACAATCAATGGAAATGTACCGTTATATGAAAGTACGCGGTAAAACAGTGCGTTTGGTTTACTACCCAGGTGAAGGTCATGGTAACCGTAAGGCGGCCGCTAAGTATGATTACAGCTTGCGCTTAATGCGTTGGATGGATAACTACTTAAAGCATGATGGTAAACCTATGCCAGCACATGATTTGCCACATGCAGATAACTTAGCAGCACAAAAAGACAGCGATAAAAAAGCAGATTAATTTCAGCTGAATCTTAAGAGATTTTTAAAGCATTTCTTTATAAAAAAGCCAGAGATTATTCTCTGGCTTTTTTGTTTGAAGAGCGTTTAAGCATCTTCTTCATGCATTTGCGATTCGACCAGCGTGATTTGTTCAAGTAATTGCTCATCATGTTTTACTAACCGGTAACTACCATCGCACATGTTCTCTAAATAAATGTTTTCACCTTCAATAGCCGCCAATTGTTGGAGTACTTCAGCCGGTAATGTTATTCCTAAACTAGTACCGACCGGTTGTACTTTAACTTCAATCATAATTGCCACTCTCTTATTAAAGCATTACCAACCAAAAGTATAGTTCCGCTATTAAAAGCTAACAAGCCTTGACAGCGATCGTAGGTTATTAGTAAACAAACCAAGCTTGCTAAGGTCGAAATCACAGATTACCTGACTCGGCGGCTCCAAGCCTAAGTTTGCAAATCATTCAACTATTTAGCCATAAAAATTGATGCAGAACAAAAAGTCACAACACAACAGTTGCAAATAACAATCATTATCATTAGAATTCGCGAAAAGTTTTAGTTTCCGTTTATTTTATTGAAAAGGTTTGAGTTATTTATGAAGTTTTCTCCGCTGTTTTTAGCTATTACGACTGTATTAGTA
>Ga0114909_1000153_pt1 | contig 53821 bp, 38 predicted proteins | sample MalvireepMed_906_FD_87290 | JGI IMG/M metagenome (GOLD analysis project Ga0114909, IMG submission 87290) | Marine viral communities from the Global Malaspina Expedition - Malaspina viral metaG DeepMed_906 | ecosystem: Environmental > Aquatic > Marine > Oceanic | place: Mediterranean Sea...
GCCTATTACTAAAGGTTGCATTGACTTGATAGCGCTTGCTACTACCATCTTTATAGTAGCAAACGCCAATCAGTTGGTTATTTGATAGCTCAATTTCATACACGGGCGGACGCAGCATTTTTAGTAACGTGTACTGCTTGGGCGCAGCCTCTAAATGACTTTGATAAATAGATACACTCACAAAGCTTCCTTGCTTCTTTGTTAGAATAAAAATGCTTTTAACTTTATATTTGCTTAGGCTAATTTGTTATTGATAAACAATCATCATAAACGATTAAAAGATCCGCTTATCATCGACAGGCTTAGCAAATTTATCAATATTAGTCTCGATGTTTTTGGCTATATTGATATAGTAATTCGCAAACTCATCATCAGCCAATACACTTGGCTCCCCTTTATCGACTTGGGCGCGGATACCACTGGCAAGTGGTAGCTGCCCTAATAAAGGCACGTGGTAATGCTCAGCGATCATCTCGCCGCCACCTTTACCAAAAATCGCTTCGGTATGGTTGCAGTTACTACAAGTGTGCAGCGCCATGTTTTCAACAACACCAAGCACAGGAATACTGGTTTTGTTAAACATCTCAATACCTTTCTGCGCATCAAGTAGTGCAACGTGCTGCGGCGTCGTGACGATGACAGCGCCTGTCACTGGGATACGCTGTGCTAAGGTCAGCTGTATATCGCCCGTACCTGGCGGCATGTCAATCACCAAGTAATCTAGCTGTGGCCAGTTGGTTTGATTATAAAGCTGCATCAGCGCACCTGTCGCCTTTGGTCCACGCCACGCAACTGGTGTGTTCTCCCCATCGAGCAAGCTGCCGATAGAGAGCATCGCTATTCCATGCGCATCAACCGGAACGAACTGCTCGTTTTCTAATTGCGGCTTCACATCGGCAACACCTAGCATTGTCGGCATACTAGGCCCATATATATCCGCATCAAGCACGCCCACGCGATTACCCCGCTTTTGTAATGCCAGTGCGATGTTCACAGTCGTCGTTGATTTGCCAACGCCGCCCTTACCTGATGCCACAACAATAATATGGCGGATACGAGGATGCGCAGCTAATGAAGCTTGCGTAGGTGCTGCTTTGGTAATTGGCGGCTCAGCGTTAGCGTTATTGGCATTACTCACGTTGTTATTAACGCCAGATGAAGGCTGGGACTCCATCGCATTGGTTGTCTTTGGCATCTGCTTTGGTAAGCTTGAACCTGACCCTTTTTCTGGAGCAGGCAGGCGCACATTCATATGAATCGTGGTAATGCCATGCGGATGCAGCAGCTGACCAAGCTCTTGTTGGATAGCTTCAGGGTTGCTGTCTTGTGGCAGGCGCAAGTCTAGCGTCAGCGCCTCGCCGTCACGCTCAAGTCCTGTGACCATCGTCGCAATACTGACTGTTCCTATCTCATACCCAAGCAATACTTTATCAACGGCACTATCACGTTCTGCCTGCTGCTGCGGTGTTTCGGTTTTGGTGGTTTTTTTCTTCATAAAGTTGAACATAGCTATTATTATTGCCTATACAAGTGGATGAGTTTGGTACATGGCTTAATTCATATCGTCTCCTATTGAGCAAACGATAAAACCAGTGACCATTTTAGCCAAACCTTCTATCGTGACAGTGTAGCTGAATTGGACGCATAAAAAAACCACAACGCCAGTAGGTCTGACATTGTGGTTTGTTCTATTATAATAGGCGCAATATTTGTCTATTAATTCATAAACCAGCCATGACTGGCAACGATAGATTGTCCTGTAAACACATTACTGGGAAACGCCGCTAAGAATAGTGCCAACTGAGCAATATCCTCTACCGTTGTAAATTCTTTATCGACAGTATTTACTAGCATAATGTCATTAACGACAGATTCTTCACTAATACCTTTCTCGCTTGCTTGCTGCGGTATTTGTTTTTCGACCAAAGGCGTTTTGACAAACCCGGGACAGATCACATGCGAGCGCACATTATGCTCAGCACCTTCTTTTGCCAGTACGCGGCACAGTCCTAGCAGGCCGTGCTTGGCAGTGACGTAAGGTGCTTTATAAAGTGACGCTTCATGCGAGTGTACTGAGCCCATGTAGATGACCGTGCCGCCCTTATTGCCTTTATACATGTGCTTAATCGCGGCTTTAGTGGTCAAAAAAGCGCCATCTAAGTGAATAGCGAGCATTTTTTTCCAGTCATCAAACGTCATTTTATGGATAGGATCGATAATTTGGATACCAGCATTAGACACCAAAATATCAATAGCGCCAAAGGTATCAACCAATTTCTGTACACCTTCGTTTACCGCATCTTCAGAGGTCACATCCATCGCAATCGCAAGAGCACGCCCGCCACCTGCTTCAATGGCATCAACCGTTTGCTGTGCTGCTTCAAGATTGATATCGGCAATACCAACCGAAGCGCCTGCTTTTGCATAAGTCTCAGCGATATCACGACCGATACCACTTGCAGAGCCAGTGATTAATGCCACTTTACCTGTCAAATCCTGCTGTAATTGGGTGGACATATAGGTTCCTTATTATGATCTATAAATATTAGGAGATAAATCCTATTGAGCAATGCTAACTGGCGTTTTTTCTTGTAGCTCGTCAAAGCTAACACCATCTGCTAATTCAACCAATTTTAGGCCACTGTCAGTAACGTCTAATACGGCAAGCTCAGTGATGATACGATCAACCACGCCCTTACCCGTCAATGGTAGCTCACAGTTGGCTAAGATTTTTGGCTCGCCATGCTTGTTGACCTGTTCCATCAATACAATCACACGCTGTACGCCTGCGACCAAATCCATCGCACCGCCCATGCCTTTGACCATTTTTTTAGGAATCATCCAGTTAGCAAGGTCACCTTGTTCTGAGACTTCCATGGCGCCTAATATCGCTAAGTTGACATGACCACCGCGAATCATCGAAAAGGACTCTGAACTACTAAAATAACTGGCCCCTGCTTCTGCGGTCACGGTTTGCTTGCCTGCATTGATCAGATCGGCATCAACGGCGTCTTCGGTTGGAAACTCACCAATACCCAGCAAGCCGTTCTCTGATTGTAGCCATACGTCTACGCCTTCAGGAATATAGTTAGCGACTAGCGTTGGTAGACCAATGCCTAAGTTGACATAATAGCCGTCTTGTAGCTCTTTTGCCGCGCGCTGCGCCATTTGTTCTCTTGTCCATGCCATGCTGATTTCCTTATTTTTTACGATATTCTATTGCTATTCATCTAAATCGTTAGCTATCTAAACAATTAGCTATCTAAGTTATTATCAATCTAAAAACTGACGATAAGTCTCAACCATGATTTTATCTAAGCGCCTTCTACCGCTTTAGTCGTGGTTTTTTCGATACGTTTTTCAGGGCTAGCATTCAATACAATACGTTGCACAAAAATACCTGGTAGATGCACTTCATCTGGATCAAACGAACCTGTCTCGACGATTTCTTCGACTTCGACGATGGTGATTTTTCCCGCCATTGCGCAGTCTGGGTTGAAGTTGCGAGCGGTCTTATTAAATATCAAGTTACCGGCTTTATCAGCTTTTTGTGCTTTGATGAGTGCCACATCCGCACGTAATGAATGCTCTAACACATAAGTACGACCATCAAAATCACGCGTTTCTTTACCTTCGGCAACTAATGTGCCCACACCAGTCGCTGTATAGAATGCAGGAATACCCGCACCACCTGAGCGTAGCTTTTCTGCCAATGTACCTTGCGGGGTTAGCTCAACTTCTAACTCGCCTGCCAAGTACTGGCGTTCGAACTCTTTGTTTTCACCAACATATGATGAAATCATTTTCTTGATTTGGCGGGTCTGTAGTAGCAGACCAAGTCCAAAATCATCGACGCCAGCGTTGTTGCTGATACAGGTCAACTCTTTAACGCCACTATCACGTAGTGCTTCGATCAATGCTTCTGGAATGCCGCATAGACCAAAACCACCGATAGCGAGTGTTTGCCCATCGCTGACGATGCCTTTTAGCGCCTCTTCGGCACTGTTATATACTTTTGAGCGACTCATACTTATCTCCTTGCAAGTCTGTTTTTGTTATTAACGTCCATTATCTATCATGATTTATTTATTGTGCCAATCAATAGCGCATTGACTGTTTTAAATTTAAATCAATACATTTTATATCGATATATCATATATCAAATACTTATGCTAACTTAACATATAATTCTCGCAGCGAGAAGACAATAACACTAAGAACGAATGAGACAGTACAGTAGCGAGGTATGAGGCAAGTCAATATCATATTATTCCAAGATTAATATTTGATAAAAAATCAAAAATTACATATTTTGATTAATTTTATTGACCTACATCGATAATCGCGACATACACGCTGTCTTAATTTTGCCAAGGAGGGCTATCATGTTTAGTACATTTGCGATTGTCATCACCCTATTATTACTCATGTTTTTTGCTTATCGTGGTTATTCTGTGCTGATCTTAGCACCGATTATGGCGACGCTAGCAGTCTTACTATCAGGTGATTTTTTAAACACCATCCCCGCTTATACCGATGTCTTTATGGGCGCGTTAAGTGGGTTCTTACTCAAATTCTTCCCTATATTCTTGCTAGGGGCATTGTTTGGGCGTTTGATGGCCGACTCTGGTGCGGCAACCGCGATTGCCAATACCGTCGTCGAAAAGCTCGGTGCCAGCAAGGCCATTCTTGCGGTGATTTTGGTCTGTGCTATTTTGACCTATGGCGGGGTATCACTGTTTGTGGTGGCGTTTGCCATTTATCCTATTGCCAAGGACTTGTTCAGAGCAGCCGATATCCCAAAACGTTTGATTCCTGCTGCCATTGCCCTAGGGTCATTTACCTTTACAATGACTGCACTGCCAGGCACGCCAGCCATCCAAAACGCTATTCCAATTCCTTACTACAACACCAACGTATTTGCCGCGCCTATTTTGGGTATCATTGGCGGTACGATCATGTTTATTGGTGGTTGGTTGTGGCTTCAGTCACGTGCCAACAAAGCAAATGCAGCGGGGGAAGGTTATGGTCAGCATGATGAAGAGGATGTAGGCGGCGTTGGAGCGGCTGCAAAAAAAGCTGATATATTAAACACTCATCACACTTCATTCACCGTTGCCATGATTCCGCTGATATTGGTCATTGGCTTGAACGCTATATTGACCTATGTGGTTTTCCCATCGATAGATTTCAGTAGCCTAAAAACTCAGTTTCCCGATTTAAATATAGATGGATCGCTCGGGTTATGGTCAATTATTATCTCGTTGGTCGTCGCTTGTGTGGTGTTAATTCTGCTCCGCATCGGACATTGGAATAACCTACAAAAAACCATCAACCGTGGTACTTATGACTCGATGCTGCCGATTTTTAATACTGCATCAGAAGTGGGTTATGGCGCAGTTATCGCATCATTAGCAGGCTTCCTTATCATTCGTGATAGCATTTTAAACCTTACCCCTGACAACCCTCTGATCTCAGAAGCCGTCGCGATGACCACGCTTGCTGGTATCACAGGCTCATCGTCTGGTGGTTTGAGTATTGCGCTGTCGACCTTGGGTGAAGACTATCTAAGAATGGCCGTCAATGCGGGTATCGACCCTGAGTTAATGCACCGCGTAGCCGTTATGGCGGCAGGTGGTCTTGATACGCTTCCACACAGTGGCGCTGTCATTACCTTGCTAGCGATTTGTGGTTTGACCCATAAACAGTCTTATTTGAACTTGGCGATGGTGACGATGGTCATTCCATTGGTCGCTGTGGTTGCTGTGATTATCTTAGGGACGATGTTTGGTTCATTCTAAGCTAGCTTAGTCATTTAATCATTTAGTCACTTAGCCATTTATTATTGACTACTGGTATCTAAGTGAATAATGGATAAATAAAAAACCCACTTAGCACACTGCTTGGTGGGTTTTTTATGGCTGGTTTATGACCATCAACATGCGGTGTGAACCTATCGTTCATGGCTAATAAATGCTTGCCAAATGAGAAGTAATTACCAAGGAATATCACAAAATTATCTGAATTACGGTATCATAGGCACACTTTTTGATTTTTTATTATTTTTAGAAGTTTTTAGCATTAACGATGTCGCATCGATGAGCGATGAGCCGCTTAAGATGTTCGATAACTAACCCATTTATACAAAAATATAGGTGATAAAAGTGCGTGAGATTTTAGTAACCAGTGCGCTGCCCTACGCCAATGGCGACATCCATTTGGGGCATCTTGTAGAATATATTCAGACAGACATCTGGGTACGTGCGATGAAGGCGCAAGGCCATCAGGTCACTTATGTCTGTGCCGATGACGCGCACGGTACAGCCATCATGCTCAAAGCAGAAGCCAATGGCGTCACGCCAGAGGAGCAAATTGCCTCAGTCAAAGCCTCACACGAAGCAGATTTTTCAAAGTTCCTGATCAATTTTGATAACTACCACAGCACTCATTCAGAAGAAAACAAACAGTTCTCTGAGCTGATTTATCGTCGTCTCAATGAGGCTGGTCATATCAGCACAAAAGATGTCGAGCAGCTATTTGATCCTGAAAAGCAATTGTTTTTAGCCGATCGTTTTGTCAAAGGCACTTGCCCTGAGTGCGATTCACCAGATCAATATGGTGATAACTGCGAAGTATGCGGCACCACTTATGATGCCACTGAGCTGAAAAACCCGCGCTCAACGTTATCGGATGCCACGCCTGTGCTTAAAACTTCTAAGCATTATTTCTTTGACTTGCCAGAGTTTGAGCAGTTCTTACAGGACTGGACGCGCAGTGACAATCGCTTGCAAACCTCAGTGGCTAATAAATTGCAAGAATGGTTTGAGGCAGGACTTACTAGCTGGGATATCTCGCGCGATGCGCCCTACTTCGGTTTTCAAATTCCAGACACCCCAAGCGATGAGCCAGACAAATATTTTTATGTCTGGCTTGATGCGCCAGTTGGCTACATGGCAAGCTTTAAAAACCTATGTGATAAGCGTGCGGGAACAGAGCAAGCGCTTGATTTTGACCGCTACTGGGCACAAGAAAACGAGCACAAAACCGAAGTTTATCACTTCATCGGTAAAGACATCGTGTATTTCCATGCACTGTTTTGGCCAGCCATGCTAGCCGGTAGCGAATTGCGCACGCCAACGGGCGTCTTTGCCCATGGCTTCTTGATGGTCAATGGCGAAAAAATGAGTAAGTCACGCGGCACTTTCATCAAGGCCGAGACGTATGCTGAGCATTTACACCCTGAATACTTACGTTATTACTTCGCCAGCAAACTGTCTGACAAAGTCGAAGATATCAACCTTGATTTAGAAGACTTTATGCAAAAGGTCAACTCTGACTTGGTGGGTAAAGTGGTCAATATCGCTAGTCGTAGTGCAGGATTCTTGGTTAAAAAGTACGACGGTATACTGTCTGAGACTTGCGCTGAACCGCGCCTATTAGAAGACATTACCAAAACGGGCGATGAGATTGCTGCTGCTTACGAGAATCGTGAATTCTCACGTGCTATGCGCCTCATCATGCAGTGTGCGGATAAAGCCAACGAATATATCGATGCCAAAAAACCATGGTCGCTCGCGAAATTGGAAGGCACTGAGCAAGAAGTTCAAGACGTCTGCTCGGTCGCTATCAACATTTTCCGTCAGTTGATGGTCTATCTGGCACCAGTATTGCCTGAGCTGACAGCAAATGCGAAAGAGTTTTTGAATATTGACGATTTAAGCTTTGCCAGTCGTAATGAGTGGTTATTAGGCCATAAAATCAATAAATTCAAGCCACTGATGCAACGTATCGAAGAAAAAGATATTGAAGCCATGGTAGAAGATTCTAAAGCATCATTAGCTCAAGCTGATGCGCCTGCTGTGACCGAAAATAACAAGCCTGCCGCAAAAGACAAATCACCTGCAATAGACGCTAATACTGTTGCCGAGCAAACGGATTATATTGGTATTGAAGACTTTGCTAAGGTTGAGATGAAAGTCGCTAAAGTGCTTGAGTGCAATCACGTAGAAGGCGCGGACAAGCTGCTACAGTTCACACTAGATGTTGGTGAAGAAAAGCCACGTAACGTGTTTAGCGGCATTCGTAAGTTCTATGAGCCTGAGCAACTGACGGGTAAGAAAGTCATTTGCGTGACCAACCTTGCCCCGCGAAAGATGAAATTTGGTATCTCTGAGGGCATGATTTTGTCATCAGGCGATCCAAAAACTCAGCTAACGGTCGTTACGCTACCTGATAACTGTGTCATTGGTGATGTACTCGCATAAAAATATTAACTTAAGTAGTGGTGTAAGTGATAATTAAAGAAAGAACGAAAAAAACGGTCTAAATAGACCGTTTTTTTATGGCTGACTTAAAAGATTAAAGTGCGCTGTTATCTACTCAAAACATCAATAATTTCCAACGTGTTATTAATTACTGTCACAATCTTATTGTCTGGCGTACGGATACGTACGTAACGGTCATCATAACGATCTAAAATAACAGAACGATCATAATCCCTTCTATCAATCTTGCCGACTACTCTATAACCGTATTTATCAAGGTCACGCTTGAATGACGCGTTAGGGCTAGCATTGCGATACGCATTAATATTAGGGTGGGCATTGCCATTATTTTGATAATTGTTATGGTTGTAATCTTTACTAATGTGAGCAGAGTTACCCTTGCCATTTCCATGACCGTGCCCATTACCATGATTGTCTTTTGCCATAGCAGGCAGGCAAATCAATGAGCTTGCCGTAATGCCAGCGATGGTCAATAACTTTAAATTAGCTGTATTCATAATGTTATCCTTAAAATATGCGTTTGAATAATAGTAATGAGATATTTGAATGCGTTGTATAGTCAAGTCAATTTAAAAATGACACAACGAGATTAAAGGCTATTTTTCGCAGCCTCTGGAGACGAAGTCACAGCAAGCAAGGAAAATAGTATTTAATCGAGTGTGTTTATGATGATATATCAGTTTTATTTGGGCTTTACTATATATTCAACACGTCAACATAATAATGATATGGATTTTGGACGCACCCTACTTCTCATATAAAAAATTTTTATATAAACATTAGCTTACGTTAATTATGAAGTGGATTGGTAATAGATGCGTTGCTAGCTTGTATGCTTTTTGACTATCAGTTTATTGGATAAGACAATGCCTTAAGAGGCTAATTCTTATGGTTAAATACTCAAAACCACACTTATGACAGTGGTTACGACAATGCCTAATAGTCTTACTAAGTACGCCTATGACGAATGCGCTTTAATTTTTTATTGCGATAACTTACATTGCTGTCATAATATGAACATAATAATCGACGGAACGATTACTTTAATTAATGGTTAGCCTGCTATGTTGACGTAGACGTAGTATTGACTCGGCTAATCTGCATTCTCCAATATCTTTTTTAGAACCAAAGAGAACCAAACAGATTCTTTGAGCATTGCTATTAGTAGGCTTGATCAATCTGACAGTCCTCGCTTGGTTTTTATGATTGATATAACCTATGAGTTATCCTAATAATGACTATTGCTTCTACTCTACGCTTAAGCCTATATGGCGTTGCTCTTAGTGCCATTAGCACACTTGGCCTGATAGGCTGCTCGAACTCCTCTACTGACACAGCCGCCACTACTGAAAATAGCTCTGCTGCAGATGCAGAAAAACCTGCCAAATCTATTGCGATTACCCAAATCGTTGAGCATCCATCATTGGATGACATGCGCCGCGGTATTATTGATGAGCTGGCAGACAATGGTTATGTCGAAGGCCAAAACCTAACGGTCAACTTCCAAAGTGCACAGGGCAATACAGCGACAGCAGGACAGATTGCTAAGCAGTTTGCAGGAGACAATCCGGACGCCATCGTCGCTATCTCGACGCCATCGGCCCAGTCGATTGTCGCGGCTACCACTACTATTCCTATCATTTATACGGCCGTATCAGACCCACTAGGCGCTAAGCTTATCAATGAAGATGGCAAGCCTTTTCAAAGCAATTTGACAGGATTATCGAGTCAGCTACCTCTAGAGCCGCAGTTAGATTTACTACAACAAATAAAGCCTGAGATGAAAACGATCGGCTTCGTTTACAGCCCAGGCGAAGCAAACTCAGTGTCATTGCGTGATAGCCTAAAACAAGCGCTACCAGCACGAGATCTGACATTGTTAGATATCCCTGCCAATCGTCCAACCGATATCGGCATGGCAACCCGTAGCTTGCAAGGACGCGCAGATATCATCTATACCTCATTTGACAACAACGTCGCCTCTGCTTTTGAGGCCATGACTCAAGCAGCAAACGAGTTGAAACTCCCTATTGTCGCGTCTGATGAGTTTAGCGTGAAGCGCGGCGCGGCAGCTGCTCTTGGCGTTAATGATTATGACTTTGGTCGTACCACTGGCAAAATGGTATATCGCGTATTAAATGGCGAGGCGATCAATAACATTGAACCTGCCGTCATGAACGATCTAACCTTATATATCAGCCCTAAGCATGCCAAAACGCAAGGCGTTAGTTTGCCAGCAGAGTTGCTAAAAAATGGCATCAATGTTGATGAACAAGCGCAAAGCACTGATAACAAATAGCACGAATAAAATAAATAGTGCTGAATAGTAATACTGAAAAATACCCTGTAGCCATCATAAGTGGCTCGCTTTACCCTTTTACCCATCTATTAAATAATGTACGGACACATTATTACTTTTAGGAGTCAGAACCATGTTGTATCAAAATCGTTTTAATTTTGGCAAAGCGTTACTACTAGGCGGTGTATGCACTGCTATCTTAACGGGTTGTAATCAATCAGCCCAAGATACTAGCACGACTGATACTGCGGCTACTGGCGATACTGCCACCGAAATGAAAACTGTTGCTATCACTGCTATCGTTGAGCATCCAGCACTTGATGATGTACGCAAAGGCGTGATCGATGAGTTAAACGAAGCAGGATTCAAAGATGGTGAAAACCTAACGGTCAACTTCCAAAGCGCACAAGGTAACACTGCGACAGCCGGTCAGATTGCCAAACAGTTCGTCGCTGATGATCCAGATGTGATCGTAGCGATTGCTACCCCATCTGCACAGTCTGTGGCCGCCTCAACGAGCAGCATTCCACTGGTATTCTCTGCGGTGACTGATCCAGTCGCTGCCAAGCTGGTGCCAAGTTTGGACGGCTCTGGCACCAACGTGACAGGAGCCTCAGATGCCCTACCATATGAGCCGCAAATTGAATTGATGCGCCAAGTCATTCCTGAACTAAAAAATGTCGGTTATGTCTATAGTCCAGGTGAAGTCAACTCAACGATTATCTTACAAAATCTAAAAGAGAAATTGACCCCTCAAGGCATTAACGTGCTTGAAGCACCAGCACAGCGTAGTAATGACATCGCAATGGCAGCACGTAGCCTAGAAGGTAAGGTCGATATGATCTACACCTCAACAGACAATAACGTGGTATCCGCTTACGAGTCACTCTATCAAATCGCCAAAGAAAGCAAGATTCCACTGATCGCCTCAGATACCAGCTCAGTTGAGCGCGGTGCGGTTGCAGCATTAGGCGTAGATTATTATGAGCTTGGCCGTGAAACGGGTAAGATCGTTGTTCGTATCTTGAATGGTGAAAAAGCAGGCGCTATCCCTGTTTACACCCCACAAGCGCTTAACCTGTATGTCAGCCCAAAACATGCTGAAGAAGAAGGCATTACTTTGTCACAAGCAGTTATCGATAAAGCAAAAGAAGTGGTAGAATAACGCACCTTTGTATTTGGCTTACCATAGCAGCCATGAGCAAAATCATAATATGAATCAGTGATTGCGCTTTTGTGCTGTCATGCTAAATGTTTGACAAGAAACCCAGCTATGAGTCAGTAGGCTGGGCTTCTTGTTTCAGCAGAACCTGTTTAAATAGCTTGTTTCATATATTGCTGTAGTTAGCTTATGGCTTATCTGATACTTGTTAAGTAAAATACATTTTTGCTGTATTGGATATTGCCGTTGCTTGAATCAGCGCTTTAAACCAAGGTAACTTATGAACGTTGTTAATCGTGACCTGTTTTGGTTTACCCTAACCGCAGATTGCTTAATCTGTTAAATTCACCGCTTAGCTGTTTAGCATTTAGAGGGTTTTGGCGCTTGCCACTCACTTATCTTGGTTCCATACGCTAGACACTGAGTTATGACTTACTGATCTCTTATGTCTTTAATTGCTTTTTTTGGTGCGCTTGAAAGTGGTCTGATCTATGGCCTCGTCGCACTTGGTGTGCTGATCTCATTTCGTACGCTTGACTTTCCTGACTTGACGGCTGACGGTAGCTTTCCGCTGGGCGGCGCGGTCGCTGGCATCTCTATCGTTGCGGGTGTCAATCCGTGGCTCGCCTGTGCTTTTGGTATGCTAGCAGGCTCAATCGCTGGTATCGTTACTGCATGGCTGCATGTCAAACTTGGCATCCTACAATTGCTTGCCAGTATCTTAGTGATGGTTGCCCTATATTCTGTCAACCTACGCATCATGGGCGCCCCAAACCTACCGCTACTTGGTGAAACGACGGTATTTAGTACCTTAGTGACTAATGGCAATGGTTATTGGATGCGCTGTCTGATTATCGGTGTGGTCGTGGCGATTGCCATGTTATTTTTAAACTGGTTTTATAGTACCGAAACTGGTTTATCAATGCGTGCTACTGGCTCAAACTTGAGAATGGCACAAGCGCAAGGTATTAATACCTCATGGATGACCATCATCGGTATGGCGATCTCTAACGGCTTGATTGCCTTGGCAGGTGCGCTATTTGTCCAGACCCAAGGCGGCGCTGATATTTCTATTGGTATCGGCACCATCGTCATCGGTCTAGCAGCAGTCATCATTGGTGAGACCATCATTCCTGCCAAGCGTATTTGGTTAATTACCTTTGCGGTTGTGGTCGGTGCAGTATTGTACAAGCTGTTTATTCAGGTCGCACTATCGAGCGATACGCTGCGTAGTATCGGCTTTGGCCCGCAAGATTTGAACTTAATCACAGCATTACTCGTGGTATTGGCGTTGGTCTTACCAAAAGCGAAAACGAAGTTTTTATCACGCAAAGTTCGCGCCTAATGACAGTTTAAGCAAGTACCAACAGCACTTGCTTTGCCCGAAGAGATAATAAGGAATAACGATTATGATGCAAGCCACCGATTTACAGTTGACCTTTAATCCAGGCACACCTATCGAAAACCCTGCCCTACGTGGTATTAGTTTGAATATCGCTGATGGTGAGTTCGTCACTGTTATTGGTACCAATGGTGCAGGTAAATCGACTTTTTTGAACGCAGTCAGCGGTACCACGCGCGTCGATAGTGGTTCAATCCTGCTAAATGGCATTGATGTCACCAAAAAATCCGCCCATCAACGTGCACACTGGGTCGCGCGTGTTTTTCAGGATCCGATGGCAGGTACTTGTGAAGCGCTGACCATTGAAGAAAACATGGCCTTGGCCTATAAACGTGGCGGCAAGCGCGGTTTGAAGTTTGCACTAAATCAAAACAACCGTGACTTGTTCCGTGAAAAACTGTCTGTGTTAAAACTGGGACTAGAAAATCGCCTGACAGACCGTATGGGTCTACTCTCTGGTGGTCAACGTCAAGCGGTGAGCCTGCTGATGGCATCGCTACAGCCCTCTAAGATTTTATTGCTCGATGAGCATACTGCTGCCCTTGATCCAAAAACTGCCGCCTTTGTTTTAGAATTGACAGATAAAATTGTCACAGACAATAAGCTCACCACCATGATGGTGACCCACTCTATGCAACAAGCATTGGCACATGGTACGCGCACCGTGATGCTACACCAAGGGCAAGTGGTCTTGGACGTGTCTGGAGACATTCGTCGCGGCATGACCGTACACGATTTGTTAGATATGTTCGAGCAAACACGCGGCGAAAAGGTTGAAGACGATAGCTTAATTTTGAGCTAGACTGTCTCAACTTATTGACTCTCAAAAAGCAGACATTACTGTTTCTAATTGCTTCTAAAACCTTCAAGAAAATTGATGTTTCTTGAAGGTTTTTTGTTATCTATGGTTACTACTGCTACACACGGTACAGCGGGCATTATATAGTGATGAGATACCACCATTATGCCGCCATTTATCGATGAGGTCTGTCATGCGCAAAATTCCTGTTTACTCCCACCCTGCTGCAGGTTGGCCTGCGCTGATCTCCTCGACACGCAAACTGATGGATTATCAAACCTTTTTACGCGGTAGTGTCAGCGTCCTAAAAAGCAATCAACCTCAAGGCGGATTTGACTGCCCAGGCTGCGCGTGGCCAGACCATAAGTCACATAAGCGCATCGACGTCTGCGAAAACGGCATCAAAGTCATCGCCAGCGAAACCATGACGAAAAAGGCAGATGCACAATTTTTTGCAAGGCATACCGTGACCGAGTTACAAAGATGGTCTGGCTACGAACTTGAGCATAGCGGGCGTTTGTCAGAACCGATGTACTATGATGCCGCGCAAGATCGCTACGTCCCTATTCCTTGGGAAGCGGCTTATGGCTTAATCACTGAGCAGCTTGGAAAGCTTGATTCACCCAATGAAGCACTATTTTATACCTCAGGGCGCGTGACCAACGAGCCGGCCTTTATGTATCAGCTGTTTGTTCGCAGCTTTGGCACCAACAACCTGCCTGACTGCTCGAACATGTGCCATGAGCCGACCTCAGTGATGCTCGGTAAACAGCTAGGCGTCGGCAAAGCGACAGTCATGCTAGAGGATTTTGAGCAAGCCAAACTGATATTGATGTTTGGGCAAAACCCAGCGACTAACCATCCACGAATGCTGGAGATGCTTGCCCATGCACATGAGCAAGGATGCCGAATCATCTCGATTAATCCGATGCGCGAGCAAGGCTTGAGTAGATTTAGAAATCCGCAAAAACCAATGCATATGGCCGCAGGTCAAAGTGATGATATGGTCGATGATGTCATTCAAATTCAAATCGGCGGTGATACCGCGCTATTGACGGGCATTGCTAAATGGCTGATTGAAAATGATAGAATCAACCATGACTTTATCACTACTCATACCGCAGGTTTTGAACCGCTAAAACAATGGCTAACAGCGCAAACTTGGGAAGACATCACGCTTGGCTGCGGTATTCCTCAAATAGATATTGTCAATCTCGCTAAGCTAGTTGCTGATAGTTCAGCGACCATTTGTACTTGGGGCATGGGTATCACCCAGCATGTGCAAGGCGATGACAATGTTGCGATGATTACCAATCTATTATTATTGATGGGTATGATTGGTATTGATGGTGCGGGCGCCTCCCCTGTTCGTGGTCACTCCAATGTTCAGGGCGATCGTACCATGGGTATCCATGAACGCCCGAGTAAAACCTTACTGGACAGTCTAGAGCGCGTCTTTGAGCGTCCTATGCCAAAAGAGCATGGCTATGATGTCGTCACAGGCGCCAAAGCGCTTATCGAAGGTGACTTAAAAGTGTTTATGGGTATGGGCGGTAATTATGCTGTGGCAGCCCCTGATACGAGCGCTATTCAACAAGCATTAACCACCACTCAGCTCAATGTATTTGTCGGTACCAAGCTCAATGAAACCATGCTATACCCAGGAGCAAACAACGTCATTCTGCCTTGTCTGGGTCGTACTGAGCGTATCCTGACAACAAAAGGTGAGCAGTTTGCAACGATTGAAGATTCAATGTGTCAGATAGTTCCAACCCAAGGTAAGCTTAAACCTGTGAGTGATAACTTAAAGTCTGAGGCAAAGATTATAGCGGAGCTTGCGACACATGTACTTGGTGCTGACTCCTCTATTCCTTGGCTTGCAATGAGCGAAGATTTTGATCTCATTCGAGACTATATCGCCCAAGCTATTAACGGTTTTGAAAACTTCAATCAGCGCATTCGTACCAATGAGCGCGGGTTTCATTTGTATCATGCAGCGCGCCATCGTGTATGGAATACCGAGAGTGGCAAAGCTCAGTTTGAAGTACCGCATTACTCCATTACGTACGTTGCAGCCCAAATGGCGGACACACATGACATTGATCATGAGGACACAACGCAAAAGGTTTGGCAACTGACCAGCGTTCGTAGTCATGACCAGTTCAATACGATGATATTTGGATTCAAAGACCGCTATCGCCAGACCAACCGCCGAGATGTGCTATTCATGCATCCAGATGAAATCAGCCGCCTAGGCTGGCAAAAAGGAGATCAGGTGATGGTATCGCGGCACGCCAGCAGCTCAAGCCACACAGCGCATAAAAACAAGCCGCGCGTACTAGGGCCTCTCATATTGACTGAGATGGATATCGCCGCCAATGCCGTCGCCGCCTATTATCCTGAATGTAACGACCTGTTTGATTTGGATACCCATGCGCCAGACTCTCATATCCCAGCATACAAATCGACGACCGTGATCTTAGAGCGTGTGAATACAAGTGTTCAGACAGCCGAACCTGTATAAGTGGTAATGATCACTGAAAGTAATTTTGAGCAAAGTGAGTCCTCTAGCAAAATGGCTATGATGGCAGAGACAACTGAAACTAGAGTGATTATGACTGAGATATCTGAGGATAATGATAATAGCGCAGCCGAGACAATGCTCGCTCGCAAACATTTAGCGCAGAAGCATCATTATCCATCGGACAAGGCTCATGGAGCCGATATACCTCAAAGCTGTATTGAGTCTCAAACCACCAGTTTGGCAGTAGAGGCAGCGGTATCAATCGTTATTAATGGGATTCATTATGCGGTACTGATGGCCAGCCCTTACCAACTAGAGTATTTGGCTGTTGGGTTCTTATTTAGCGAGGGCTTGATTCAGCACAGTCATGAATTACTTGATTGGGAAGTGACACATCTTACAGATATTGCCAGCTACCAAAAGTTTGCTCAATCCTTAAACGATGGGGATCTTGAATTCGCCTCCATTGAGCAACGCTTAGAGCAATTTCAAGATTATGATATCTATATCGTAGAGCTGGTGCTAAACCAACGCTGCCATCAGCGCATCCAAGCCCAAAAGCGCCAACTGGCAGGGCGTACAGGCTGCGGTATGTGCGGCATCACGGGGCTGACACAGGCATTGCCCGACTTGAGCCACTACTCACAAGCAAACATACATGGTTCTAAGGCAACCGTGCCAAGCCTTGAGTATCTATTAGTACTACGTCAGCAAGTAGATGCCACACAGCATACACACCAACTGACAGGAGCTGTGCATGCAGCAGCGACGATATACAATCAGCAGTTGTACTTGTTTGAGGACGTAGGCCGTCACAATGCACTCGACAAATTAATCGGTTGGCAACTGCGACAAAAAGTAGAGGTTGATTGCGTACTCATGACCTCACGATTATCGATTGAGTTGGTACAAAAATCGATTCGGGGGCGTATCCCTTGGCTCGTTGGCATGTCTGCGCCCACCAGTACGGCCGTACGGGTCGCCCAGCGCTATGGTTTGGGACTGGCTGGGTTTTTGCGTGACAATAGAGTCACCTACTACACTGGCATTTGATGAGTATTGCCTAACCACATTTTCTAAATCCTGTCGTTATCATCGATTCGTTTACTTTGATACCCTCACATTGATCATTTAATACTGCCACCATTCAATATGTTAGCCTTATTGATACCCTCACAAACACCTTTCCATAAACCCCATTTGTGAATGCCATTTTTCTTGAGATCTGCCTCTGCCTTTTGGTCATTTATGACAGATAACTGACCGATAGATTTGAGCTTCACGGCAGAATAGGGTACTCTTAGCGCACGAGTATGTTACACATAGTTAACATAGCTGTAGTTTTATTTATAAATACTTAGCCTATGGTGCAACGCATCAGGGCTGTAGCGTGTTTGATACTTAACTACAGGTAATGCGTCAATTACCTAATCATGGGCAAAAATTCGCTCATGCTTGGGTGTATTTCAGCCGGCTATACATAATATTAGCCGATAAAGCTGTCTACACTTAGCACCGTCATCAGCAGATGGCTGAGTGCTTATTCATAATTTTGCTGTAGATACCTGCCTTGTCAGCGCTCTATAGCAGCCAGCTATTATCAAGTATGACCACTTGACAGCGTGATGGACTATCCATCAACAGACGCATGCTGATGACTCCCTGCGATTTTTGTGAAATGTGGCTCACTGTTGCATGTGATTTTTTCAAATGACGTACAACAGTGAGTAACCGGCATGATGTCAATGGGCAGTTGTCATTTACAGGTTGCAGGATCTACCCTTAAAACACCAAGTGCGCCAGCGCGCGGCATTTGGGTCGGCGCTGACTGCTTTTTATGACGGCTAACTGTTAGCACTGTGTGATGCCTCTACATAAAACTTTTATGGGCTTTATTGTATTCTTAACAGTTTTGGATAAAGTTATACTATTAAACTTTTATTTATGTAAAATAATCGCGAGGTATGAATTTGAAAACTGAGTCACTGTTCCAATTTTCATCGTTAACCATTATTTTATTGTTGTTAGCGTTTTATGGCGGCACGTATTTGTTGTCATTGCTGATCAAAAAAGACAAAGAAACCACTTCAGGATTTATGGTGGCAGGCCATGGCGTCGGCTTTGGCATGGGTGCTGCTAGTATGACCGCTACTTGGATTTGGGCGGCATCGTTTTATGCGGCGGCGACCTCTGGCTACAAGTATGGCGTATCAGGGCCGATACATTACGGCTTTTGGGGCGCGCTGATGATCTTATTCATTTATCCTTTTGGTATGCGCTTTCGTGAGCTTGCACCCGATGGTCATACCTTAGGTGAGCTTATCCACGCCCGCCATGGCTCATCAAGCCAATTAATTTTAGCCATATCCAACCTTATGGGCAGCTTAATTAGCTTGATGGTCAACTTTACTGCAGCTGGGGCGTTGGTATCGGTATTATCGCCATTATCGTTTCAGACGGGGGTCATGATTGCAGGTATCGGGGTGCTAAGCTACACCCTAACCTCAGGGTTTCGTGCTTCCGTCTTTACAGACTTTGCGCAATTGGTCGCTTTGATGGCCATCGGTATTGTCATTATTCCAGCGGTACTGTTTGCGATGGGTGGGCCACAAGTCATGGTCGATGGCCTCGCTAACCTCACGCTTGAACAGCAGGATTTCTTTTCATCCGAAGCGTTTTTTCAGCAAGGAGCGCCCTATTTTGTCGCTGTACTTGCTTATGCGATTGGTAACCAAACCATCACGCAGCGCTTGTTTGCGATCGATAAGACTAAGATTAAACAGACCTTTATTACCGCCACGGTCGGCTATGCTGGTATCGTCATCGGTCTTGGTATGATCGGATTGATGGCTTTGACCATCGGTATCGAGCCACTAGATGGCAATATGAACAACCTCATCCCGCAGATGGTCAGCACTTACTTGCACCCTGTATTTATCGCCTTGTTCTTTATCTTGGTCATTGGCTCATTGTCATCGACAGCCGACTCAGATTTGTCGGCATTATCGACCATTATGATGGCGGATGTGTATGGCAAAAACATTGCCAAAGGCCGCGTCAAACCTAAAACCATGATGCTCGTTGGTCGTAGCACGATGATTATCGCCACCGCTGCCGGACTGATCTTTGCCAGCTTTAAGCTAGATATCTTGGTGATGCTCGTATTCGTCGGTGCATTATGGGGCGCGATTGTTTTTCCGGTCATCGCCAGTGTGTTTTGGAACCGCGTGACCAATGCCGCCTTTACCTCGGCAGTCATCATCGGCCTACTGCTATTCTGTGTGGTACGCTTTGAGCTGCTACCGATGACAGGCTTTACTGCGCTTTTCTTTGAAATACTGGCCAGTGTGGGCGCCGCAGTCGTGATTGGGCTGATGGTCTTTGGCTTTTTGGGTCGTAAAATCGGCATGGTAGCGGCAGCGATCACGCTGGTACTGATGCTCATTTTTGCCACAGGCTTCTTACGTCAGTACATGGTACTACTGGCCTCACTAACGGCCTATGGTGCTAGCACCATCGCTTGTATCATCGTTAGCCTCATGGGTGATGAACACTTTGATTTTGCTTTAATCAATCAACGTGTCGGCGATTATGATAAAAAAGCCAAGGCATCGACCTCTGAGCTTTCATGAACACAGGTAGCGAGCACCGCTTGCGGGTTTGGCAGTTGGTCAATATATGACCCGCTGCACAGGCAACCCTTCATAAATACTATAAGGAGATATCATGGACAACGTCTTTATCTACGGCTTATATATTTTAATTTGGCCAGCCATTACGCTCGGCGTGCTGGTATTGATTTGTACCGCGACTTATCGCGATATCAAACGAGCCAAACGTAATAACGAAGAGATATTATAAAAGTACACTCTCAATGATCAGTACTCTCATCAGTGAGTCCGGCTCGCTGATGAGCCTGAATACGCAAAAAACTAATAAAAAAGCACTAAAATCAGCACAAGTGAGCAAATAAGCTATTTTTAGCCAAAAAATGACTTGTAATTTAAATTATTTTTGCTAATATAGTCCACCTTGATTGGCTGGATGGCAGAGTGGTCATGCAGCGGACTGCAACTCCGTTAACGCCGGTTCGATTCCGACTCCAGCCTCCAATTATTTATTAACTTTACGTTAATTTTGGCTTGCATTATTATCCCAACCGATTATAATAGCGACCACTTATCTAGTAACTAGACAGTCTATCAGCTAGTTTACATGTTAGATAACACAAGTTTTGCCCGGGTGGTGAAATTGGTAGACACAAGGGATTTAAAATCCCTCGCTAGCAATAGCGTGCCGGTTCAAGTCCGGCTCCGGGTACCATTACATAGTTCTATACTATCTTATAGAGTAGCCAAGGCCCCTGATATCAGGGGCTTTGCTGTATCTGACGTCCTATACTGTCTTATGAATCTTTCCTAATCCATGCACTTTGAGTATACTGTCAAGTATACTGAGTTTTCAGTGTACTTATGGAGGATTAGGTTATGGAAAGAAAAGCGATAAGTTCAGATCGAAGCATCAGCAGTCATAAGCCTGAAGACAAGAAATACTTCGTTGCTGTTAAAAACCATCCTAAACTATTCTTAATGGTACGTCCTACTGAAACTAAGTCATGGATGTACCGATACTACCCTCCTTCAAATCCTAAGCAAAGTATTATATCAATCGGTATATATCCAAGTATCTCGTATGCTCGTGCTTGTGAAATATGGCGTGAGTATGAAGAACTTCTAAGCAAAGGTATTGATCCCAAAACATATCGTGAAGAAGAAAAGAAAAGACTTGTTAATAAAACTAAAAAAAGTTTCAATCATTTTGCTTGGGAGTATTTCGATAGCTTAGATCAAACTCAAAAGAGTAATACACTTATTCGCAAAAAAGGTCGGCTTGAGCTGATTTGCTCATACATAGGTGATGAGCCGATTAGTGAGATCAGCTCGCCTAGAATGCTTGAGGTACTATTAGACATTCAAGCTAAATCATTAAATAAGGCTGGCAAGCCTACAGACAAGGCTGAGCGCTGCGCAGGTATCGCAAGTGACGTATTTGTATATGCGGGTGCTCGTGGCTTCTGTACGAGCAATCCTGCGGCGCTAATCAAGAGTCAACTGGCTAAATCAAGCTATGGTCATCGCCCTGCTATTACCAAACCTAAAGAATTAGCTAAACTACTACGCGATATTGAGACTATAGAAGGTGATCCAAACACGATAAACTCCCTTAGGCTATTAGCGTTACTGTTTGTGCGTAATGGTGATCTACGCCGTATGCGCTGGGCTGATTTGGACTTGGAGGCTGGCAGGTGGACACTAAAGCCGCTAAAGGGGCAAGGTAAAGTGAACATGGTCAAAGACATGGTGGTTCCCCTACCTCGTCAAGCTGTGGCAATCTTACGCGCGCAGCAGCAAATCAATGGTCATACTAAATTCGTCTTCTACAGTGAGACAGCAAAAAAGCATCAGATCATCTCTGATGCGACAGCAAATAAGCGGTTAAAGGATTTGGGCTATCAAGATGTACATTGCGCTCATGGTTTTCGCGCGACAGCAAAGACCATCCTACAAGAGCAATTAAAGTATCCTCTCGTGCTTGTTGAGATGGCATTGGGTCATACGACTAAAGATCCTAATGGCACAGCTTACGGTCGATTTGAATACATTGATGATCGTAGTGATATGATGCAGAAGTGGGCGGACTATTTAGATGCTTTGCGTGAAGGTAGAGATACGGCAGAGTTTAGAGCAGATGCTCAAAACAAATCTGATTCTACTACCCATCTGCAAGCGTTGATTGACCAGCTGGGAGAGGATAAAGTGCTTGAAATGTTGAAAAGCAAGCCTTAGTAAGATTATTAATCTCTGATATATAAACCAAATGAGCATGTAGCTTTTCAATTTAAGAATGAAATAAAGGCAAATTATAATTATAGCTTTCCTCAAGCTCAAGCATATCAATTTTTGGTACAGATGCTATGATGTTTTATTTTTTTAATCAAACCTCAATAGTTACAGGAACAGCTACACCTATTTTATTTGCGACTTCAGTGTAAATATCTACTTCATTATCATCAACTTCTAGCGTAACAATTAGTGAGTAGTTTACTGTTTTAGCGCACCTTTCTTTATCTTTGTTAAGCTTCCACCAACCTGTTACAGGTTTGACTACAATCTTAGATACTTCAGAAAGATCAGCAGCCGTTCCCTCCCAATAATCTTTATGTATAGAGCCGGATTTTTGTAAATTACGTCCTAGAAACCACCCATGAGGAAAGTCATGTTCTATGTAATCTTCTCTTCGCTCATCTTTTCTGTTAATACTATCAATAAAGTCTTGTTTATCTTGTCCAGGTTTACAAAGATGAAAAGAAAGACCATGCGATCTATATACATACTTACTTTTTATTTTTGAAACACGGGGGTTAGGCTCAATGAAATAGGACAAAGTTACTATCATTTTAACATTAGCATTAGGCGGTAATTCACTTAATACTTTTTGAGGCCATGGTAGATCATGAAGATTAAACTCATTAAGTTTACAATCTTTTTCATGTTCAAATGGTTTAATAGAAGATTCAATAATTAAAGTTAATCTATCATTTTGACTATTGGCCGCTTTTTCTAAGTCAGGAATTCCATACCCACAGACTTTAAGAATCTGTTTTTTATATTCTTGAGTAACATTATTTGTAGTATGACTTTCAGCTAGCTCTTCTAACTTATCATAAATGGGCTTCGACCATTCGGATGAATGAATTATTAAGCCTCTAATAGTCTCAGGTTGCGCAGTTGGATAAGCTGTTATTATCTTTGCAGCTATATATGAAGCTTCAGCAGTAGCCGCGCTAGAGTCAGTATGTGATCCGAATACATTACCTTGAACTTTACCAGAAGCAGTTAAAACTGATAAGTCCTCATGAAAATCAAGTTGACCATCGTCACGAATTATTCTATTGCCACCTTCGCAAAGTATCTCTGGTTTAATTGGAGCATCGCTCCATTCCCAGTCATGAGAGCTGGAAGTAGTTGGGTTAATATCTTCTATACTTGAACATACTACCGGATTAGGTATGTCACTAATATTATAAAGCTTAGTACAACTACCTACTGTGATAGCATTCCAAGCCTGTGCAGGATCTTGAATTTTAGTACTTCTCGCATTAGTCCAATAGTCTTTTTGGAAAGTAGTAGCATTACCTGTAGAAATAATAAAAACATCAGAGCTTCTATTTGAGCATTCGTAACAAAAGTTATCAATAGCAGCAGACCATGATGTAGGGTAACCATCACAAGCTTCAGCAGTCACTGCTAAACTATAAACTCTTTTAGCATAGGGTCTATCAATTGCAAGATTATTTATTGTGTCTATTGTCACTGCACCATATAGCTCTTTTTTATTAAGACTTGGTGGAGGTGGCATAATTCTAGCAGATTCTATTTGATGAGTTACCTCAATAGGTTGAGTACTTATTATGTCTTCAATCAATCTTGTGCCAAAAGCTGATATACCAGCTTGATGAGACCCATGATACACATTGAAAGAAGACATATATGTGTCAGTATAATCACTCCAATCAGATCGCCATGACGTACAATATTCTTGCTTACATACTTTATTAAGTAAACGATTGTTATAATTAACGCCTGTATCTAATATGGTTACAAATACTTCGTCCTCCTTAAGATTCAAACTTATTCTTTGATTTAGGTCTTCGGTAAACTCAATTTGAGATATTGAATCCATCTCAGTAAACACACTTGGGTTTTCGGAAGATAGACGAAATTCGACTATATCTGGATATAATGCTATTAATTCGATTAGTTGAGAGCGTGTAGCATCAACTTTAAAAACATTAACTGTTGGCAAAGACAGATATGAGCTACTAATAAGTTCATCTTCTGGATTTTCAGCTCTTGATATAAATTGTTCTTTTATCTCGTCGTCATTAAATGCAATCCAAACTTCGCATTCTACAGACATATTTTCATTAGTTGGTATTAGAGCTAGGTCATCATTCCATAAGTCCTCAAGTGTTGAGGGCCTTATTAATGATATATTATTTAACATTGAAAGATTTCTAGGGTTATTTAATTTCGTATTCTTTTCAATGAATTCTATGATTTTCTTGCGGAGTAAATCTTTTCTATCACCACTTGAATAGAAAGTAAGAATTTGTCTCCCTTCTTCAAATCTCAATGTTTTAAGCCTAAATGATTTATTATCAAATGTATTAATATCTAGATCGGCACCTACATCACTGACTACACTTAAAAAAATACCATTTGGACTAGCTAAAGGACGTGATGTTATTCTCGTATCTTTTGCTTTATAAGATCCTACTTCACTAATTTCTATTAGAGAGTCATTCAATTGAGTTAATAAATTTGTGCCATGTTGAGCTCTATCTTTAGGCAATGTGACAGAGCTTCCAGGACCGCCCTTATTTGGATAATACTTGTATTTTTCCGCTGTGCCGTAAAATAAGTGAGGTTTATAGTTACTCATCGAAATACTCTTCAAAGTCTTGTTTTATTTTTTAGGGATTGTAATAAGAATTTTTCATCTACCAATTTTTTATTATTTAATATAGCCTCTTTTGCAGCATCATCACAGGCATTAGAGATTACCGCATAGCTCAATCCTTTGGCTGCACAGTAAATTGCATCCCAATCCTTTACTTTATATTCAAATAAATTGAACTTGTTCTGTATAAGACGTTGCACTTCACTTTCACCAGGCAAATCAAACTCAATAATATCATCAAATCGTCGGAAAAGAGCTTTATCAAGTGCTTCTATATGGTTAGTGGCAGCAACCACTATGCTATCAGACTGTTCCTCCTCAAAGAAAACAAGAAAAGAATTAAGTACACGTTTTATTTCACCAACATCATTCCCACTATCTCTAGCAGCGCCTATAGAATCAAACTCATCAAATAAATATACAGCTTTATTATTTGAGATGAAGTTGAAGACCGACCTTAGCTTAGCTGCCGTTTCTCCCATATACTTACTCATCAACCCATCAAGTAAAATAGCATAAAATGGCATATTTAGTTCAGTAGCTAACATAGCTGCAGACATCGTTTTGCCTGTTCCAGGTAACCCATAGAACAATAACTTTCTGCGAGGGGTCAAGCCAAACTCTCTAAGACTAGGAATATTCTTATGTTCATTTATTACTTTATCTAAATGTTTTTTGACGGCGGGCGAAAATACAATTTCATTCTTCCTAACCGAAGTAAACTTAAGCTGCAGGCTACCACTTAACTCATCTTTAACTGAAAGACTCATGCCATTCTTATCAAAACTATTTTGAATGGGTGAACCTTTATCTATTATCGACTTAAGCTCTTTTGCAAGTTTATGATGACCTGCTCTAGCTTCACTAGCAGCGATTTGTAAGGAAATAGATTGAAAACGACTAGTATCATTTTGATAGTGCGCTCTAACTAGGTTCTTAATCTGTTCAGCAGTTGCCATGGTTGACTCTCATCATATTACTAAGCAAAATAATACATCAATTGTAACAAATACCGTAAAAGAGGGACAACATAATTGGTAGTTATTATTTCGTTAATTATTAGGTAATAATAAGTAAATGGCTAATAATTATTATCTAGCCTACCATCCCCAATAGGTCTTAGACTATGTATCACAGCTGTCTAAAAGTCTTTTTTTAAGTCAATTTCACAGAAAGGTAGAGTTCTGTATGGATATCTACTATGACAATTTCTTGAGCCATACCTCCAAAATCCAAATTTTTATGCTATAAATTGCTAGTATTGATTTACTTATGATTAAATTTGGTATGGCAAATAAAATGTACTAACTCTATCCTAGCTCAGATATAATTTCCTGAGACCAGTTATCTTGCATCAGCATCTTGAAGGAAATACCACCAGAGGCTGCTTCAATGGTTATTTCACCAGCATCCACTGCTGTTTTAACATGCTTTGTAAGAAGCTCAAATAAACAACGCTTATACTCAGTATCATCATTGCCTTTAAGATGTTCACCTTTAGTTTCCAATACCGAAAAACGATATTGACCATTAATGGGCTCTTCAACGCATACCAATAGATCAGGATAAATCTTTTGCTTTTGCCAGCCTTGTAAGCTGTATTCTCGTTGATTAACTGCAATACGATGCCACCAATAGACTGATTCGTGCTTGTCTAAGTACCATGCAGTCTCTTGCTCTAAATTATTAAGGCCATTCTTATATATCTTTTCAAACAAGCTTCGCTCTAACTCTGAGCCATCCTTACGACGTAAGACCTGATCATGCTCAGCTACAGAAATTTCTAGAGTTTGTGCTAGTTCCCAATTTAACTGAGCGCTGTCTGAAGCTAATAAACGCAAAGAAATATCGCCCTTATCAAGTTTTTCTCTAAATAATTCCTCAGATAATAACGCAACTTGAGCCTTCAAATCACGCTTCATATCTTTCAATAACTCGAATCTATTATTGAATAAGGCTTCTTCATCGATGTCTTTACTACGAAGCACAGCCAATGTTTGAGTCAAAATACGCATTGCTTGCCAAGGATTAGGAATTACATCAGTAAGCTGGCGAACTAAGAACGATATATCTAGTTTTACTGTTGTATCAAACTCAACTTGTTCATGAACTGGCTCCGCTAAGTCTAACTCGCCTTGACTGTTCTTGGATTTTTTATAATCGATACGAGCAGTAGTGCGTTGTGAGCTATCCTCCACCAACTGAAAGTTTTTAACATTCAAATAAGACAAGGATTCCCAATTTAGACTACCTAAAATATCACGCTCATAATCAAATATACGATACCCTTCTTCCTTTCGGACGTCACGGTGTAATACCCTTGGTAAAAAAACTTTTGGTATGCTGCGAAATTGCTCTCTACGTCGCAAGGTTTCTTTACTCATCACTGCCTTTTGTGTACTTGGATCACTCGCTCTAACTTGATTTGCTATGTCGCTCATACCTTCATCTTCTAAACCTTGTTTTACGCCTGCCACCGCTTCCATCACATCTTGATCAAAGGTAAATACATAACACTCATCTAAACTGGATTTGTAGGTTAAACGAGCATGGGGTTGTCTTAATACTCGACCAATCATCTGTGTAATGGCTGTTTTGGCAGTCATTTTGGACAACACAGTAAGGATATAGGCAAAGGGGCAATCCCAACCTTCACGCAATGCATCTTTAGTGATAATGTATTTTACTGGACAGGTATCACTCAATAAATCATCATCACCTAGCTCATCTTTATCAGAAGTTTTAAGACGAATCTCGTTTTCATTCACTCCTAATATTTCAATTAAGTGTTTTCTAGCATCCTCAGCATGAACAAACGCAGAGTCTCGCTGATCTTTACCAGTGCGCTCTACTCTGATCAACATAATAGGTCGGATATAACGACCACTCTCATCCTGAAAATTCTGAGCATCATGCGCCAATTCTTTCAGTCTGGCATGAGCCAGTGATAACGTATGTTTCCAATCACTCTTATCTTCATTGATTACATTAATAGGCAGTTTGATCATTTGTTCGTCTTTTAGTGCTTGACCCGAAACATTGACCAATACATTAGAGTGGTGTTTGCCATTAGCGTTTGGCGTCGCTGAAAGCTCAAGAATGAACTTAGGATTAAAGCCACATAACGTATCCCTAGCCGTTTCACTATAGGCCTTATGACCTTCATCAATGATGATAACTGGTCTAACTAAACGCAGCACGTTGCCTAAACTTTGTTTTACTAAGACAGAGCCTGGAGCAATCCCATCTTGCCAACCATAGTCACTTAAGTCATTGCAATCTAAATTGCGTACTTTGGTCAACAAAGCTTCATTAGCAATAGAGTCGTCTTCTATGGGGAAAAAAGACGTGAAACGACCACTATCGCGAAACATCCGCAAACTTTCTTTGGACTTCCTTGCACTGGACTGCAACATCAATAACATCACACACAAATTTTCATCAACATCACGTCTGGTGAAAATATCGTCTTTTTCTAACATTTTTACACGACCACGAGATGCACGTTCCAGCATTTGCCGATATGGATGTTCACGGTTAGCTAGTTGTTTCCATGTTTGTTTGTAAATAGCATCTGACGGTACCACCCAAAGCACCATTCCCGTTTGTTTGGTAAACATATCCATTTGTAAGCGCTCAATAGCAGCCACACCTAACAATGTTTTACCACCGCCAGTAGGTACTTTTAAACACACATTCGGAATAGCACGATCTATACCATCAAAGCGTGAAATATATGGCGGCGTTAATTCTTGGCCATTTGAGCTTCTTAAAGAGTCAATACGGCGTTCCTGTACCAAAGCATCCCAAGTATCTTTTGCGTAATTGGTAAGCTTTGCATCTTTGCCATGCGTTTTTTGAAAATCAACAAAATCTTTTGCTAGTGTCTTGCATTCGGCAAGCTTATTCAGATAATAATTAAATTTATCCAAAACCCCATTTTGATAGTCCTTTAATTCCATATTACGCTCCCGTGATCCGATGAATAGCATATGGTAATTGACAAAAATCAATACGTTTTTCAGTTAAGTCTTTCTGACTCATGAACTTGGCCACAGCGAATACTATAGTACGTTTTTTAGTTTTATTACTCTTCACAATCGCTTCTACCTTATCGGAATTTAAGGCAGCTTCATTTGAACGTAGCCAATTGATTTCAGGACGATAAAATAAGTGAATACGGAATAAGTCCGTTTCACCTACAAAACCATCTGCTGATGTTTTGGCAACATTATCTAGAGACTCACCAGTTGCAGTATAAAACACATAACGAGCCAAAGCGTCGAACGTAGGCATACCTTCGCCAGTCAGCAGGCTTTCAATTTGTATAGGCTCTCCAAGAGAACAATAACAAAATGACCCATCTAATCCGTCTATTTGCTCTTTAGACTTTTTAATGCCAAACATCCTCAACACTCCACCTTTAACCACTCGCTGATATGAGTGATATTGACCTTTTGTTGAATCTTGTATTATATCTAACTCACTAATTGTTTTATGTGAATTCTTAAAATCAGACCAGCTAATATTTTTTACAAAAAGCTCTTCCTTGATGTTTTTTTGAGCTACATAACCTTTGATAACTAGTTGCATCCTAGTTCGCGTTATATCGATAACCTCGTTATAACCAGCCAAATCAGCTTTTGAATCAGCTTTGATTTCTTCTGGCAATTGGATTCCAATAAAGCGTCGCTTACCAAAATCAGCATTATTTAACTTTAATACTGAATGTAACGTAGTCCCACTACCAACAAATGAGTCAAGTATAGTAGATGATTCATCACAGCAAAGATCAATTAAACCGGCAACTATATCTACATCTTTTGGATAAGGAAAAACACCTTCACCAACAAGTTCTTCAACTTGCAAAGTGGCAGAACGTCCATCTTTGTAAAAAACTGTATTGAAAGCGTCACCGGCAGATTTCTTAAGATAAGTTTTTCTATTAGGAATTGTAGTATTATCTTGACCAAAATGGATTAAAGGAGGATTGGCTTCAAGTGCTCTTTTAGTTGTTGATTCATCCCATCTCCAGCCAGTAGATGGTTTTGCGCAAGGCAACCCGTTGATTGGATGTAGAATATCGTATCTTGGTCTACTTTTCCGACCATCATCTGGTCCAGCAAAATTATCTGGAAAATATAAACCTCTGTTATCAGAGTGCGTATAGTGTTTCATGTTTTTTGCAGGTTCATCATCAGGCATATTTTTAAACCATTCCTGCATTTCTTCTTTAATAACTTCGTGTTTATCTTTATACTTTTTTCTTAGCTTATTGTAATGGCTGAGTACCTCATCGATACCTTCTTTTGGAGACCTCCATTTTATACCGATAGATTTAATGGCTTCCTTATTTTTACTATATACATGAATATATTCGTGGGTATTTGAAAAGAATGTAGAATCGCCTTTTTTACCTTTTTCCCAAACCAATGTTGCAATAAAATTATCTTCTCCTAAGATCTCATCCAACATTAAACGCAATGAGTGCTGCTCAACATCATTAATGCATACAAAAATAGTACCAGTCTCAGATAGTAATTCTTTCAACAAAGTCAAACGTGGCCACATCATGCACAACCACTTGTCATGACGCTCAAGATCCTCTTTATCGACTGGGTTCGCAGATTTTTTTAGCCACTCTTGCATAAGCGGGGAACGAACATTGTCATTATAGCTCCAGCCTTCATTACCAGTATTGTAAGGTGGGTCGATAAAAATACAGTCAATTTTGCCTGCATGGGTTGGCAGCAATGCTTTGAGTGCTTCAAGATTGTCACCGTGAATAATGAGATTGTCATCAAGAGAGGGTGATTTCCCTTCTAAAGGCAATGACTTGTCAAAATCTACCTTTAACTCGCGAAATGGGACGCTAAGATGATGTGAGTAAACAAACTGCTTACCTTTAAAGTCTAACGTTGGCATTATGGTTCCTTGAATATTTAAATGATGACTTTTTATTTGTTCGATAAATAAGTCTGTTATAGCGACAGATACAAAATCGTAAGGTGTTGAACATATCGGAGAGCAGCTCTTTCTTGATCGGCGCTAAGTATCTTCATACCCTATTACTTATACTCGTTATACGGTATGAAGATTGATTGTAGCGAACACTCATTAGTATTGACCATGATACTTCTCAGCTAACTTGCTTATCTAAGATGTAATTAGTGACAATTAAAAATATGCATTATTCGAACTAGTCCACTATGTATATTTCCTGTAATAATACCACTTCTAAACCAGCTTAAGCATAAACCGTTTATAACTCACTCTTGAAACAAACATATATTTCACAGGTTTTATTCTAAGCCATTAGAAATTATAATCCACCAACTATCAATCGCTACAAGCTTATTTATCTAATCAAACAGTATTGTTAGTTAGGCTGTTATTTAGCATCAAGAAAGTTAGAAAGGTCATATATCACTAGTCATATAAGCTGTAACACCCAAAAAACACCCCTTCATGCTCATCCGATCAAAGCTATACACATGAGCATGAGGTGCTTCCCTACAGCGTCCCACTAATGGCTGCTTTTGATCAGGTTTACCATTCGCTAGCTCTATTACTCCAGAACAAATTGGGCAGGTTGCCGTAAACTCAGTAACTCTCGCTACATTTAGCTTATCTTTGTCCCAATACATCTCGATATCAGCATTAACAACATTCATATTAGCAAAGAACATAGGTGCTTTAATAACACGGTGATAAGGCAGCATATATAGCGGCATAAAAAAGTATCGCCAGTTTAAGTATGCTACGGGAATAAGAATAGCGTATAAGAACGCCTGCCAAAGCTTTAAATTTGGTATCTCATTCATCAGCATGACAACGAATACAGCATATATGGCAATCAAGATATCTAGAAAAAAGCTTAATAATAGCAGTAGCATTAACACAATGCCTTTAAAGCTCATCATCTTAAGCTCACCTTGCTTAAAAAACAGTCTCGTAAATAATGATGGCTTAACATCGGATGTGGCTTTACGCTCGTACGTGATACTACTTAAATCTTCAGGATCTTCGTCATCAGAATCCAAAACAGTAGACCCATCTGTCTGCTCATTCCCTTCATCCGCACTGTCAATAGCCTCGATATCCATCCATATCAATGTTTTATTCTTTGATCCACCTCCTGATGCTGAACTAACGATGGTTGGCTTATATCCTAGATTGATAAATGCTCTTTTACAATCTGGTTGCCATTGAATAAATTCTGATAGTGTCGATTTTAGCTTTGACGTTTGAACTGCGTTTTTAGCAGTTAGGCTATCTACTGTATTCTCATTAATACTCTTGGCTCTAGCATAAATTTGTTGCCTTGATAACTTCTCAGGTTCAAAACCATCGTCTGAGTACTTGAACTGTTTAAGTTGCTCTTGAACAATAATTTCTAGATATTTATCACGCAGCGTATTACGAGGATAGTTCAATAACTGATTATGCAACTCACTAAAGACTTCTAAGTATTTGTTTTCCATAGTAATGCACCGATTAAACCCCTATTGATACCCTAATAGAGGTCTGTTTTGATAGTCAAATCTTTTTCATAATTACCTCACTCCTAACCAACTAACAAGAGGATGGTAACTATGTCAATGTCAATCGCTGTTAATGAGCAAAAGCAAATCGTCAATGTTAAGCAAGTCGAGCGAGGGCTGGCTTGTATGTGTTTTTGCTTTGAATGTGGTGAGCCTGTAGTGGCTCGTAAAGGTGAGAAGAATGAGCATCATTTTGCGCATCTCAACAATAAGGAAAGCTGCACTATCCACCCTGAAAGTATCCTACACAAGTTTGCTAAACAAGTCATTATGCAAGAGAGGTATTTAACACTGCCATCTCTACCCGATGACGAAAATAGCGGGGATAAAACTTGGCAGTTTGATCAACTAATCGAAGAGCAAGCTGTTGGCTGTATTCGGCCTGATATAGTCGCAACGGTTGACGGGGAAATGATGTTTATTGAAGTTGCTGTGACTTCTTTCATCGATACCGATAAAGCGGATTTTATTAAGCAATTAGGTATTAAGACCGTTGAGATCGATTTGAGAGAAATCATTACGCAAGGTATTGAGTTGCCAAGTGAGGAAGCAAAGGATCATATTTTAGACTGCGTCACTAATAAGCAGTGGATATTCCCAGCACCGAAATCCTTAACAATACCAGTAGCCCCTACACCATTACCTGAGCCTCTTTATAATTGCCAGAGCAGTACTGATGAGAATAGCAACGGAAGCTTTGATAAAGGCTATACGATCTATCGCTTTACCATTAACCATGCTTGGGTAGATGTCAGAGTCTTTAATTCAGGCATGGTGTCTATTAAGTGTGTGACCTACAACCATGATGTTATTGAGATATTAAAGCAATGGCGTAACGAAGGCGGTGGTCAGTACAATCAAAAGTATAAGTCATGGAATTACTTCAAACCATTTTCAGACACTGTCTTTCAGCGACTGCAAGAAATGGACATGACCCCTACTGCTTAAATATGATTCTATTTGAAAATACGGAGAATAAAGCTATGACACTCACTACTATGCTACTAATTATAATACTGCTGATGTTAGCCATGCTTGTATGGGCTATACAACGGATACAATTACAAAATAAGACTCTGCTACAGAGTGAACGAGATGTTGCGCAAATTAGGAACGATATGCTCGAAAGAGAAGCAGGCTTTCAACAGCAATTAGCGAAAGAAATTAAAGAGGCACAAAAGCGTTCCAACAATATGCAGCGCAATGTGCTAAAAGGTCAAATTGGCGAACAGTTCACGCCCTTTATTACTGACTTTCCTTACAACCCTTCAGACTGCCGATTCATGGGTGAACCGATTGACTACATCATCTTCCAAAATTTGCATGAATGCGCCGATGGCAACGTGCCTATCGAGGACGTGCATCTCATTATTGCAGAAGTTAAAACAGGGAATGCTAGGCTAAACCAACGGCAGAAGATTATTAAACAAGTAATCGAAAATGGGCAGGTTAGCTTTAAAGAGCTTAGGATAAAACACTGTGAAGATACGCGTTCAGGTAAGCGTATAAATCAGTAAAACTATACGTTTTGACTCTTATGTAATTTGCTAGCATTTTTCAATGCAGATGGTAATTAATAGGACTTATTAATAGAAAAGACTTTTTACTTAATCTCTAGAGACAAGATTAAAACATTGATTTATATAGTTTTTTTTATTTTAAAATAGTCTATAAATAGTCTTTTTATTGAAAAGACTATTTATAATCCTATCGATTATAAATGCAAACTCGCAATATTATTTATAACAGATTTGTTTTAAACAGCCATGATCACACCACTAGCGATTAGCACCTGGCCACCTAAAACCTTCATCCAACTGCCTATTAACTCTATGAGTGAAGTCAAGACTGATTGAAGCAGCAAAACAACCAGCAGCAAGTGCAAAGGATAACAATACTACTTCTAGATAATAAAATAAGTCCCCTTCCTACTAGAACCGTCATGTCAGGAATGGTTTGACAACTAGTAGCTAAATTACCTACGGGTATCAAAGGCTACTAGAACCGTTATCACTTTAACGAATATTAGAAATCCGAGAGCTTTAGGCCTCTGGCAGTACTATACCGAAAGATGTCGGCGGTTTCTCAAATAGACTTAAGAACCTCACTAAATCTATCTTGCTCCCATCAATAGTCAACTCATCAGACAATAGTATTTTTTTAACCCCTGCTTCACCGATTAACATATCAATAAACAAAGGATGAGTAAGACTGAGCGTAGCATTGACTTCATGTTGTAATGGAATCTTGTTATCTAATAACCGATGATGTAGAACCGAATTCTCTACCCATAATAAATAGCTTTCATTCAAATCAGTAAAATTAATCTTGATACGCCAGTCTTTATCAGTAGCGTTCTCAGATTTTAGACGAACTGCTAGGGTATCAAAGAAATTCGATACGGGTGTTTGCAAGAAAACACCTTTCATAGAAGCCATGTCAATACCTGTATTAGGAGTGCCTTGACGAAGCTCTAGCGCTGCTGTCAAATAAACATCGCGCCAAGGTCCCGACTCTGCTTGATAGCCAAGCTGATCGTAACTGCTAGCTAGTAGTTTTCGGGCAGCCGTATTATTGGGTTCAGCAAATACCAAATGGTTCAATAATTCAGCACTCCATCGATAATCTCCTTTATCAAATGCAGTCTGCGATTGTGCTAGCATCTTTTCACTACCAATCATCGCTACATAAGCACTCGCTCGCTGCAAGTCAGGCAACGGATCTAAATGCGCAGGATTGGCATCATACCAGCCAAGATAGTTCTGATAGACAGCGCGTGCATTATGTTTGACCGTGCCATAATATTCACGATTAGAGAATACTTTGGCTAAACTCGGTGGTAACTTTATATCTTCTGCAATCTCACCAGGCGTCATACCCTTATTCATTCGACGTACGCTTTGGTCATGAATGAATTTATACGTATCGCGCTGCTGGGTCAAAAAGGTTTGGATTTTTTCTTGACCCCACATAGGCCAATGATGACTAGCAAAGTAAATATCAGCGTCGGCAAATAAGTTACGCGCCTCTTCAATGTAACTGCTCCATTTCATCGCATCACGAACTTTCGCACCTCGTAAAGTATAGAGGTTATGCATATTGCGTGAGACTAGCTCAGCTCCGCCAAAAGCCTTGTATTTAGGCAGATAAAAAGTCAGCTCCGCTGGTGCTTCTGATTCTGGGGTATATTGAAAATTAAAATCTACTCCGTCTACTTTTAGGTTCGTAGGTGTAGCATTAACGAGTTGGGTAGGCTTAGTAATACTAAATTGACCAAAGGCTGGACCTTTACCTAAACCTGTATCGACATGACCGTACTCATCACGTGCTAAATCTTTACCGTACATATAAACGGCACGACGACTCATCGCGGTACCAGCAAGAATGTTTTCACTGGTCGCTTCTTCCATAAATCCACCAGGAGCAATCACTGGAATGTTCTGTTTGGCAATCTCTTCTTGACTGATAATACCTAATATCCCACCGAAGTGGTCAATATGACTATGGGTAAAAATAATAGCGCTAATGTTAGTCGTATTTGGATAACGCTTAGCCAGATGCTTCATGGCAAAATCAAAAGCGTACTTTGCCGTTTCTTTTGAAGTCATCGTATCGACTACAATCCAGCCACCATCTCCTTTGATAAGGGTCATATTGGACAAATCGAAACCACGCAACTGGTAAATACCGGGAGTCACTTCGAACAGTCCCTGAATATTGTTAAGCTTAGCCTGTCGCCATAGACTAGGATTAACGGTGTCAGGAGCGTCGCCCTTTATAAAATTATAAGCAGACATATCCCAAACGTTCTTGGTAGCATCAGATGAAGATGCTATTTGCATACCGTCTATACTAGCAATTAGGCCACGACGCGCATCTTCGAAATCCTGTTGATCTGCTATATTAAGCTCATTAGCGACTTGATGGTTTGCTTCTATTGTACTGGCCGTTGCAGCGCGTTCGCCGTCATTAACGGCTATTTTAGTTGTTGATGAGTCATTACAGGCTACTAGCAGCATACTACTACAAAGTAGTAGCAGTTGACTTGATCTCAAAACATTAGAACGAATCCTAGTTAAGGAGATGGGGTTTACCATTACAAATTCCTTTTTTTTAGTAAACTTCATTAGTTTAAATTTTAATGACACAATGGTTCAAAGTTTGGACAATATTTTCTCTATTAGTTAAGCGCATAGATAAACGAGAATGAATATGGAAGACAAAAAATTTACTGTTCATAAAAGTATGGTGCTTTCTAATCGAAAGGCGCTAGCTTTATACTTATTTAAGATTAATCGTGCTGATGACATTCCTAAAATCATGGCATTATCAGTAGATTTAGATACTTTTATAGGTGATCGTGTTCCCTTGGAGATTGTCACCCGTGAAATTGATTTAGCCGTACAGCTCCTTCAAGAAGAGTACATAGGGCTAAAAATAATGGAACTCACTGATGTAAAAGCACTACCTTTGTATAAAGGTATAAAACTTTGCATTAATCCTTTACTAAAAGCTGAACTAGAGATTCCATTTATTGTGCTTTGCCGTCTGGTTAGCCGTTACTTCAAAGTTATTACCGAGTCCATACAAGTTACTTTAGTGATAGAAAAAAGCTTATTACGGTTAGACTTTAATCCAAGTATGCCAGAGCTAGCTAATAACCATCAAATTGATGGTGTCATACTCGCTGTACATAAAATATTAGCCGAATTCAGTGCTCTACAGCCTGTAAGACTTACTATCGCGCATCGGAACTCAACACACGGCAGTGAGCTCTATAAAAAACTTTTAGGCATCCCAGCTGAGCTTGCTAGCAAAAAAAATAGTTTATATTATCCATTAATGAAAAATTATAGCTCTCAATCAAATTTGAACTTATCGGCAGGTGCTGACATATCAATTGAAAGTAGCTTTTTCATTGGGCCGTTGCACTATATGCTTGATAAAGAGTTTCCTGATTTGAGCTACGCTGAGCGCTGCCAACATATCTTGATGACTATCATAGGACTTAGTGAAGCAACCCGTGAGACTGTAGCGCAAGTCCTAAATATGAGCGTCAGTAGCTTGCAAAGACGGTTACGTGAAGAGGAAACCTCGTTTCAAAAAGTACTACTACATACGAAAAAAGTGATGGCTGATAAATTCTTGGTGGAGCAGAACCTCTCAGCTACTGACGTGGCTTTTCTATTGGGGTATCAGTCTCATAGTCAGTTCTTCCAAGCTTTTAAACGCTGGTATTCAATGACTCCGATGGCTTATCAAAAGTTGCATCGGAGTCATAGTAGATCAGATTATTGAGCTGTAGCTACCTATTGAGGTAAAGACTTATAAGCATCACAACCTAATGCTTCAAACTCGGATTTGGTAAAGTACTCAAGCTTTGGTAAAAAATCTCCTAATACTTCTACTTCGTCTCCCGGTACTGAAGTATTCTGAATAGAATTGTCAAAATCAGCAGCTGGCAGCATATGTCTCATAAGTAATAACCCGTCTGTTTTATTGTCTTGTCTACCAGCAACAATAGAGAAGCCATCGCCTTTATCCGACCAAGGCAGGAAGCCTACGCCACATTCATCAGTAGCATTAGCTGGACGATCTGACGGTAAACTGGTAGCAATGGTATAGTAACCATCTGGATTGATAGTGACTTGCTCATCGTATAAACAACCCGTTACTTTTTGGGAATAAAATTCATTTTGACACATAGACCAATAGCGTACTTGAGCGTCACTCTCGTCAAATATTTCATCGCCATTAACTGTCGATGGAACCTTTGGAATTTTACCGCGTATGACAGCAATAGGTTTAATATCTCTATCTATGTAAGTTCCAACGTATTGATTATCTAAATTGGCATACCAAGGCACTTGTCTGACAGGATTACCGTCACACTGTCCCAAAAACCCACACCTAAGAGTAAACTGGATGTTATAGACCGCACGCCATATTGGATTTAGTGTTGCAGGGTTGTTTTGGCGAAGACTTGCATAAGTTTGATCAGGTAAAATTGGGATTTCTATCAACTCTTGCTTAGACTGAAGAGTGTCACACACTGCTTGACCTGTTAATACTTGACCATTACCTAAGGTCAACTCTGGAGTAGGCAGACCTACACCACCGGTAACATCTTTACCTTTATTAGGAACATAGACTCGATAAAGTAGTAGCGATTCGCCATTATCTTGGACATAGTCATATAAAGTATTATTTAGCGGTATTATCGGAGCCTCGCCACTAGCCAATTCAATTTCATAACCCCGTTTATTACTATTACGCTGAGCACCCTGAAGGAAAGGATTAATAGAATCCATATTTGCAATAATGTCTTTGTCTTTCAACGCAAATGCTGGAGAGGCATCTTGTCTATAGCTATTAAACGACATATATCGCGCAAAAGGATACTCACCTTTTAGCTTTAAGGTTGCGTCTTTAGGTAAGGTATATTTTGCATGCCAGTAGGTAGCACCAGTATCAGGATAAGCGAAGTTTGCATCTGGATTATCGATACTGTAAGGACCACCCCAAAAGCATCCTTCAACGTTCTCTGGTAGATTGGGATCTGGAATAATAGTAGTAGTGGTTTCATTATCGTCACCACAAGCAGCTAGTAATCCAACACTAACTATTATGGCACTTGTTAAAGTAAGCCTTTTATATTAAGCATAAGTACTCCTGTTTATCATAGTTACGTCCTTGTTTTGCGTTAAACCGACTAACTTAATAAATCTAACAGAGTCATTACTTACTCAATAGGTGCATCCGAGTCAGCTATTATGACTACTATGTCTATTCGGGTCATATTTTAGTTAGTGCATATTTGTCGTTAAAAAACAGCCGTCTACTTGATAGGTAAACGGCTTACTTTATATTAGATACCTCTATCTAGAATTTTAGTATTAATCCAATTAGCGATCTCGCTCGCTACCCACACTACCCTCACCTGTGTCAGCTGTACCTTTTTAGGAAACGTTGGATCGTAACGATCAGATTCCTCATTGATCATCTCATAAATGGTCGAACGGCTAAGCCCGGTATAATGACCGACATCCTTAATACTCAATAGCTGTGGTATATGATTGCACTGCTCGATTACTGGTTGTGCTGCATTTAACTGTTCCATGATTATCTCCTTCGTAAGTGAATGAGAGCGGTATCTCTCATATACTTACCGAGTCCCATAATTTTTTATGCCGTCCCATACTGACCGCATGCGCCTTTCATTGAGCGCATAAAAAGAGAGCTGACGGATCAGCTCTCTTTTTATGTTGCGTATTAGTTTGTTAGCTCACCGCTGTCACGCTTTGGCGTAAGCCTTGGGCGATACTGCGTGTGTTTGGCTGCATAGCTTTTTCTGCCTTACTAGGTATTTTATTGCTGTCGTCTGCTACTGGATAAAACTCTTCCATTACCTCACTTGCCTCATCGTCGACCTCAAAGCATGAATTGGCATAACCAAGCGTGGCAGCTTGCTCTAATGCACTTTGATCAAAGCCGTTCTCGCTAAGCTCATAATCAATCGCCTTAGCCTGTTGTACAGCGTCTTTGATTGTCACCTCATCACGTAGCGTGAGGTCTACGAAGTAAATGGGTGTGCGATAGCTTTGCGTGGTGCTTTTACCTCTTAGCGTTAATTGCAGTGGTAAACATGACAGCTTATTACCGGATACCGCGGCAAAGTAGCGCAGCCTTGCTGCAAGTGTACGAATACTATTAAAGCCCGTCGTACGAAAGATAAACGTGCCGAGCTCATCGTCCTCACTCAGATTCACATACAAGCGACCATAAGGCTTACAAGCGCCACCTTGGGCTAGTGGGCAACGATCAGGCGACGGACAAGGCAGTTGCTCCACGCCATTGTTGGTACGGCGCTGACAGTGTTCGCCATCTCCCACGCATAATGGTCTGCCTGTCTGCCGATCAAATAGCGTGTACTGAGCACGTAGGTTTAGATCAGGATCATTAAACAGCATACGAACGGGTATTTGTCGCAGCTTACTGTCATTACCTTTACGCAGTTTGGCATCGAGTGGATGATTGACCCAGCCGTCCTTATTCTGCACTTGGCTGGTAATAGTGAATTGATCGTCTTTCGCAGGCAGACGCTTGCCGTCTTTATTGATGACGCGTCCAATGCTGATACGACCGAGTACGGGCGGGGTTATGGTTAGACCTTTAATCATAGTGGTATTCCTTGTTTGTTTAATAAATAGATAAGACATAAAAAAAGCCCACCGATTAGGGCGGGCTGTTATATGCTTACTTCGATTGATTGGTTCTGATTGATTAATAGATGCGTGAATAGTTAAGTGACTGACAATTTAGTCGTTTAACACCACAAAGCGTCTGCTACCTTGGCGAGTTTTACTAAATTTATCCATCAGCTCAGGATGGGCTTTAATGACTGCTTTGCTATCTAAACCGACACTGTCTTTCGAGCGCTTCCATGAGATCGCGCCCTTGTCAAAGACCGCCACCTCATTGTCTTTAATGAGGCTTTGCAGTTGATGTTTAACTTGATCGTGGCGCTGCTCTAGATCTTCGATTGACGCGCGATAGCTAAGCAGCTTATCGAACAGCTTATTTGCGCCCTCATCACTCTTAAAGTCTATCTTGCTTGTAGGCTTAGGCTCAGGATAAAGCAGCTTAAGCGCACGAGCGGCTGACTCAGAGTGATCAGGCGTGGGTGGTGTGTCCGTCTCCACGTACTGCCAGAACAAACGCTCATGCTCGATAATTGATGCAATCAAACGCTCATCACGCTCAACCTTGTAGATCTTCGCTTCGTGTCCGCATAGCAGCACACAGATATGCGCAGCTTGTTTGCCAGTGACTGCCAGTTGATGCTGTACTTGGCACGTGACGTATAGCGGTACGCCATCACGCCATAGTTTCGCGCCATGCTCCCCAGCGGTTTTGCATTCAAGTATTTGTACTTCCTCGCTACCTGTTACTGCATAATCTAAATTCGCGAGCATAAAGGCTTTATCAGGCTCAGGGTGTTGCAAGATAGCGTTTACGCGCCGTACCTTATTGCCTGTCTTTTCTTGGTAGTACTTAGCGACCATTGGCTCAAGCGTATTACCCCAATACAGGGGTGCATAACCGTCGATGCTCTCATCTAAGTCGGAGCTTGCACGTCCTGTCTTAATCAGCCATAGCTCTAGCATAGACAAATACGGATGAATACCACAAGCAGCGGCAGCATCACTACTGCCTACTCCTTGACGGCGTACCGCAAGCCACTCGTCATGACTTAAGTCTTTAGTACTAACTAGGCGCTTAGGAGTTAGCGGCGTATTAGACTCAGTAGCAAAGGGATCGATCCGCTTACTCTTATCTTTAGCCTTGTCAGTTACAGGCGCTTTGACTTTAGCGCTTAAACGCTTAGTACGTCTTATTGATGTGCTGGTGTTTAATGCGATCATGTTCATAGTGAACTCCTTCGATAAATTGATTGAAATGAAATAACAGGCATAAAAAAACCACGCGCTTAGGCGTGGTCTAATTATTAAGTGTACCAATAGACTTTAGGCAATAAGACTAAAGGCTTCCTCTAGGCTCTTGTCTTTAAGCTTAGCGCCTGCGCCAAACCAAGCAGAGTCTAGTCTGTGATCGGTAGATATCGCTCTACGTTCATGATCCACATACTCTGTCATAGCAGACAAGAGGCCATAAGCGGTATCACGCGCTGAGTCGAGATCGGCCCCGCGACCTTGACCGTTGAACATACTCATCACCTTATTCATAGCGCGAGCGTTAGGAACGGCGTCCTTTTCTTTCTTAGCGCTGTTAAACAGAATGATGTCGTTATCCTGATCATTGAACACACGGTTTAGATAGTTCGCCGCTTCTGCTTGAGTGACGCGGCGCTGGGTTAATTGTTTCATCTCGTACATGTGCTCGTTCCACTGCTTGACCGATACGCCAAGTTGCTGCTTGACGCGATCAGCATCAAAGGAGGTACTATGCGGTACTTTGACCACACCGCCACTACCGTCGGCTAAGCTTACCGCTAAGGTGTTATTACACACCACACGGATATTAGTAAACTGCGCTGTCGTTGCTAGAGTTCCATCACAAGCGGTTGCCAGCAACAGATACCCATTACTGACATCACCGCCTTTTAAAGTCATAGACTGACCAGTACGAGCCAATGCCCACATCTTACGGCCACCCTTTAAGATGCCAGCAGTCTCAAGCTCAAAGTGTGAGTGCTCTGTTAAGTCGCGGTAGAACTCTAAGATCTCACGAGGTTGTACTTCTTGGTAGCGTTGACTGACTACGCTAAGTGGCTCAAGCGTATCTGAACGGTATAAGACCTTATTGCTATCAAAGGGCATGATAAGACTTTGCCCTTTATCGTTGTTTGCCATATAGCTGACATCGGACGATTCAATACGCCAGTCCATACCGGCCTCACGTGCCCAGACCTCGATAGGCTGATTCTTAGGAAGCTGGTTACCAAGGCCATGCCAAGGGGTGTCGCCAACGTATGCCATGTTTTCGATTAAATGTGCCATAAGAGTATTCCTTTTAAATTAATTGAGTTGGTAGTTCAATAAGAGAGTTAGATAGTGAATGTTTTTGAACAGGTATTGCATAAATAGCTAGGTTGAGTAGCCACAACAAGAAGAGGTGGCTGTAGCTTATCTCTAGCTAAGCTAATCGCTGAAGCAATAGCACTACCTGCGATTATTCCGATAGCAGGATTTACCTTGTAGTACTTACAGACGCTAGCGCCAAGTCCCGATAAAGTCGTTGACGAGCATAGCTGCTCGATAATACTAAAGGGGCTATCAACATTAATGTTTTTCGTTACTCGCGATGAATGGCAGTGAGGACAAATTGTTTGCATGATGACTCCTATTATTTTGCGCATAAAAAAAGGCCTGCGATTAAGCAGACCTTTAATTAAGATGGATTAAGGTTAATAGACAAATTAGAAGTGGCTCCTTGCCTTATTTCATTGGAATACTATATATTTGAAATTATTTTGATATGGGCGGTAAGCCTCTACGTTTTTTCGTACGATAAACACCATGACCGAAAGTACGCATATTTGGTAGCCATAATTTTAATCGCTGCTCATATTTATTTGGCTCCGTTAAATAAAGAGCTGATCGTACTGCGTTTTCAACCTCCTGAGCATTATTTTGATGAATCATGCCAATACCTAATTTGCCGTTTCGTGCATAATTCTGCTTACGCTCTGTATCGTGATAGCTATAGTACTCTCCTAGTCCTCCAGTAATCATCTTCCACTTCTTACCGACCTCTTTAGCAAGATACCAGTCGTTCTGTCGTTTCGCTCCATCGTACATAAGCAGTAGATGACAGTGTAGTCCACCATTGCTCTCTCCTTGTTCAATAGCCCAAGCATTGCCTTGCAAGTGCTTAAAGCACGTTTTCTTATTGCCGATAAGATCCCGAAGATTCCTCATGTGACAATTGAAGTCCTCAATATTCACAAGATGGCTAGTCGCTTGCGCGTACTTTAAATCTATACGTACAAATAAAAGCCTTGAATAATGGGTAATAAGATTATTGGCATAGTGACCTAACTTTTCTTGGTTTTGTTTCTCCTGATAAACGAATGCTAGACGCTCATTGTCAATATCATTCTTATAGCACGACAACGTAGTGATAAATCGTTGGGTTTTATCATGATTCCAAATAACGTTTTCTGGATAATCATCGCCAACAATAGCATTGGTGCTATAAATAAATGCGACAATCGGTTGTGAATAAAGTAGCTCAGAATTAAGGTGAGTCATGAACGAGAGATAAATCTCGTTCAATTTGCTCATAGTCTCATTAAATGTAATAGCGTTCGCTAATACGCTTACAACTAAACTGTGTACTTTTGCAACGACTAATGGTTGGTTAAGGTGTGCGTAAGACATTATGGTATTCCTATGGAATTGAATTCATAGGGTAAGGTGGGTCTGTATTTTTATAATGATGATCGCTGAGAGTTATACCCTCAGCAGTAGAACAAGTAGCTGCTGTGTTTAAGTAATAATATAAATAACCTACTAAGGATGAGCTGCCGTAGTGCAGCTATTCTTAAGCTGGCATTGAAGGATGACTAGTTTAGCAGCTAGAAATCGCTTTGTACTGTAGGTAGATTATTGGGATGGAGTTAGATGATACTGTACTCTTGAAGAGTAGATAGGTTTTATTGCCTATAAGCCTTGTATTATCTGTTATATTGATGATAAATAATGACGTTTTTATGACATTTTATTGATGTATATATGAAAGTATTTAGACGTTCACATGATGATTACTTGACTACAATCTGTCTTACCCTTATTGTACTAGAACTACTAAATTTACCTCTGTATAGTTTACTTGGAGATAGTCAGTGAGTAATAGTAAGAACCAAAAAGCACAATCAAAATACATTCCTGATTTAGAATATATTACAAAAAAGGTAAACGCTCTTAGTGTTTACGATACTTACTGGTGTTTATTTTATTTACGTTCTATACATAAATACAAATACGAATATATTCTGAAAAACGATAAAAATGTAAAACTCCAATTATTAAATTACTTCTCAGAAAAAAACTTAAGCAAGCACGCGGTAGACTCTATTTTGAAAAAATCTGCTGACAACAATATTCCATATAAATATACCAAATGGTTTTACAATAATAAAAGAGCAGCATTATGGCTGTATATGGTTTTAAAATATCAAGGTTTATTAGATAACTATCTAGCAGTTAATTCCAATCAATTAGCATTAGACTCTGATATTGATATATTTATTCATGATATTATTTTTAATATTCATTTTCAAATTTTGGAAGATAGTATTACAGAAAGGGACGAGGGTGATGTTAGAACAAATATATACTTTAAAAAATCATCATTCGATTTTTTGAACAAAGTATATTTACTGTCTGGAGTTGAAAACCAATCCTTAAAATGGATAAATAAGCGTGATAAACTTTTAGTCAATCACTTATATAAATACATGGCAAAAAATCATTTAAAGAATAGCAAGCTGTCGACTCAAAAAATACAAGCTTTAGTTAGTACTGATACCATCAAGTTTCCAGAATCAGATATTGAGAGTAGGCTTAACCATATGCTTGCGTCACTTGACTACTGGGCTTTCGACTACCATTGGCTTAAAAGTAGAAATATAATACTAAATGAACAGATCATTGCTAGTAGAAACGCGTTTATTAAAAAAATGCGTGATGTTTGGTTTTCGAAGGCTAAGCGAGATCGCGATAAGAAAGCTGAAGCAAAAGGTTTGCGACTTACTACTGAAAACAAGAAGTTGTTAAAGCTTATTGCAAAAAATCAAAATAAGACACTAAGTCAAATGCTTAACGATATAATTGAGAGTTATAGTAAGATATTCCATTCCAACGTTCCTAAAACTAAACCACATACTAATGCTTTTTTACGAGGTGATTATGGGAAAACGTTTTTTGATTCTTATGAAACTCAGCAAAGCTTAGAAGCTAAGATCAACAGCACTGAGGCTATATTGGAAAACAATATCAGTCCTAATACTTGCGAAGGTATCAACGATCAAATTGAAGAGGCTGAAGACTTAGGGTCGTTGCCATACTCTAAAAAGGATGCTGATCAAGATTGTACTGAAAATGAAACTTTGATTGATAGCCAGCAGACGCAGTCTCAAACACATACTAAAGAGTCAGACGATGTCGGCAGTAGTCAATTATATCGTCCATTAGATCGACCGATCCTTGATATAGCCCTTAGTAAAACATTACGTACTAATACCACTGCAGACAGTCATGATAGACTACCGACTGTCACTTCTGTTCAAGAGGTTGAGTCGTTTCAGAATACAGACCTCACTAGTACTTCAACAGCTTACGTCAGTAGCACTGAAGAAGACCCTTTTGCTAAAAATAGTAGAATTATAAATGAGATTAAAGAAGGCGGTAGAAGACGTTAAGCCACTTGCTACTCATTTCAATATGTATAAATAAGTTATGGTCGATGGTCATATAGAACTGAAAGTAGAGTTATAAGTATACTGGTGAGTATACTATATCTAAAAAAAATTAATTAGTCATTATAAATCAAATACTTATCTATTAAATATCGTTCCGGCTCCGGGTACCATTACATAGTTCTATACTATCTTATAGAGTAGCCAAAGCCCCTGATATCAGGGCTTTGCTGTATCTATGATTCGCAACTCTTATCTATATGTCCAAGTCCAGCAGCTTTGAGCTTAAGCTCTTGCCATGCATATCTTGCGCCAGCGACTTGGTCACCCCGCCGCCTAATGCCCCATACAAAACAAAGTTAAAAGCTTTTAAGTTTGGCAACTCATAACGAATCACCTCTCCTGCTACAATATCTTGGAACCAGTCTTTGACCACGGCTGCGGTTACTTTATCTTTGAGCAATTCGTAATCAGTCTCCTCAAACGCGATCAGAGAAATATTGGAGATATTGCCTTTGTCACCAGTGCGAGAATGGGCAATTTCACGTAGTTTCATTTATTTGACTCCCAATATGAGACAGTAATGTCCGTATCGGTTTCTGGAATCAAGATAGAACCGATGGACACGATAGCCTGAATGTGTGAACGAATACCGCCGCCACCTGCGGGGCCATTGGTATACAGCGTCTCGACCTCTCGGGTGATGGCTTGTGCCATGGTTTTATCCGGGGTACGCGCCGCCACCCGTAGTCGCACCTCGGCCGCCTCCGCCGTGCTGGCAAACTCATTGCTATATAACGAATTGAGACCGATAAAGTCATAGCGTATCTCGATCGGTTTAATATGCTCAGCGGCTAGCCTGTTTTCAATGACCCGCTTGGCAAGCGCGGCCCTTTTGACTGCCCCTGAACCGCCGTAGCTGATCTCCGCTTCTGCGATATAGCCATCTTTATAGCCGATACTGGTTTTCAATAGACCTGTTTTGGGCCTGCCTGATCCGCCAGACACTTGAACCACATCGTTATCAATGGCTTTCACAGACACGTTAGAAAAATCAGCAATCACATCTGGGGTAAGATAGCGGGCAGGATCATGAATTTCGTACAGCAACTGCTCTTTTACCGTCGCCTCAGAGACCAACCCGCCAGCATTGGGCAGCTTGGACACGGTATACTCTCCGTCCTCTGTCACCGCCAAGATAGGAAAGCCAACATTCCAAAGCTCAGGTACCTCCTTATAATCAGGATCTGCAAAATAACCACCTGTGATCTGAGCGCCGCACTCCATCAAATGACCGCCAATTGTGCCTTTGCCCATCAAATCGGTATCGTCAAAAGACCAGCCAAACTCATACACCATCGGCGCCAAAAAGAGCGACGGATCGGCGGCGCGGCCCGTGATGACGATATCTGCGCCAGCGCTCAATGCTTGCACGATACCTTTGGCACCAATATATGCATTGGCCGAGACGATAGAATCGCCAAGATCTGCAATGGTGCGATCGTTTTCCAGCAGTGTCTCATTCTGATAACGCACAATGTCTGTAAACACATCATCACCTGTGACAGCAGCGATTTTTAAACCATGAAACCCTTGCTGCTCGGCGATCTGTTTGATTGTTTCGGCAGCAGCTTTGGGGTTGGCAGCCCCCATATTGCTGATGACTTTGACCTTTTTTTCGACACACAGCGGCAGTACTTGCGCCATACGATACTTAAGTAAACGGTCATAACCCTCGTTTGGCTGCTGCATTTTGCGCTGCTGGGCAATGGCAATGGTACGCTCAGCCAAGCATTCAAACACGATATAGTCCACGTCGCCGTAGGTCATAACATCAAGCGCAGGCGTCAATCTGTCATCAGCATAACCTGCGCCAGACCCAATTTTGATGGTTTTCATTCCTTACTCCTGATTATTTTATTTAAATGATCACGCCTGTGACTATCGCCACAATGGTCATGACCAGCGTGGTACCAAACGCCCATTTAAAGACAAACTTTTGATGATCGCCCAACTCCACACCCGCAAGGCCAATCAACAAGAACGTCGATGCGGTCAGCGGACTGAGCGGGAATCCTGTGGTCATTTGTCCCAGCATAGACGCTTGACCAATTTGGACAGGATCCAGCCCGTATGCACTCGCGGTCTGTGCCAAAATCGGCATCACCCCAAAATAATAGGCATCAGGAGTAAAGACGAGGCTTAAAGGCATGCTCAAGACGGCAACGATGACGCCCATCGAACCACCCACCGCGTCTGGAATGATCTGCACCAGCGCCGTCGCCATCGCAGAAATCATCTCTGTCCCTGATAAAATGCCCGTAAAGATACCTGCCGCAAAAATGATGGACACCACGGTAATCATGCCAACCGATTGCGACTTGATCTGATCCATTTGATCATTAGGTTTGGGATAATTGATAAGCACAGCGATGGCGAATGCCAGCATAAAGACGATTGGCAGTGGTAGCCAAACTTGCACCAACGCCACAATAGTAACTATGGTCAATATCAAATTGAACCAAAATAGCTTGGGGCGACGCATATCGCGCGCTTCTTCCGTCAGCTCATCATGCAGGCTGTGCTCCATGTCTTGAACGCCCAAGCGTTTGCGCTCTTTTTTGCCCACAAGGTAGGCCACAAATACAATCCAAACTACACCTGCCACAAACGCAGGAATAAGCGGATTAAATAACTGCGCGGTACTCACCTCTAAAGCCGCCGCCGCACGTGCAGTTGGGCCGCCCCAAGGCGTCATGTTCATCGTACCTGCACCAAGCGCCACCAAACCCGCCAGTATGATTCGCTTCATACCCAGTTTGTCATATAGCGGTAGTAGGGCTGGAATGGTGATTAAAAACGTCGAGGCGCCCGAGCCATCCAAATGCGCCACCATGGCGATCACCACGGTGCCGATACAGATTTTGACAGGATCGCCTTTGACCAGTGTTAATACCCGCGAGATAAGCGGATCAAACAAACCTGCATTGTTCATCACGCCAAAAAACAAAATGGCAAACCCTAACATGATACCCGTTGGTGCCACACCCACGATGCCGTCTAGCATAAAGCCGCCAAGCTCTGCGCCAAAGCCGCCGATTAAAGCAAAAACGACAGGCACAAGAATCAATGCCACAATGACGGACACCCTTTTGGTCAGTATGAGCGCCAAAAATACGAAAATCGTCAAAAACCCAAGTAATGCCAACACATTCCTTCTCCTTGTGAACGTTAATCTCTTCCATGTGATATCACGACCAGCTCACCTCTCCATCGGTGACTCACTGGCATCAGCTTTACTAGAAATATCACGGGTGCAGGAGGCTTCCAAGGGTACAGATGAACGTTTTGACAGGAAACTGTACCCGTTTTGGGCACACATTTCTGTGCTATGGCAGGCAGTTACTAGGAAAATGGGCGGTGCGATTCATCAAACAAAATGACAAAAATATCGGTCATTATCGATGCATTTTTAAGAAATACTGGCAGGTTTTGTATCATGTTATTAAACAAAAAATATCTCCCACACTGTCAAAAGCAAAAAGTATGCTTTGATATAACGCATCAACATAAGCGTTAATGATGGTTAAAAATAGCAGTTTTAATAAACTTAACCGTGGTTTTGTCTATATAGAATTTATTGACTCTTAAGGCAAAATAAGTCGGATCGGAGGGAAAAAACAGACTACCAGGCGCGATGAAAATATTATTATTTTTAGCGGCTTCTACCGCCTTTTTATCGTCCATCGGAATACGAAACCACAAAAAATTACCACTGGGATTATGCGGATAAAGCGTCAGGCCGTCGATTTTGTTTAGCTGAGTGATGGCAGTGGCTGACTTCTCCGCAGACAGATGCTTGAGCGCTTGCAAATGATTGGTCAAAGCGCCACTGGTGATCAGATGGTTGAGGATATTTTCCATGATGGATGAGGTATTGATCACCGTAATCATCTTAAGCCGTGTGAGTGATTTGATCACCGATTTGGAGGCGACGACAAAACCACATCTGATCGACGCAGAGACGGTTTTTGAAAAACTACTGACATAAATCACAGGACAGGTTTGATTAAAAAAGTAACTGGCAGCGTCGTCTCTTGCCAATAAAAACGGGTCGTTTTCCACAATAATCACATTATATTGGGTGCATAATGCCTGAATCTCTGCCATATTCTGAGACGTCAAATCTGTACCCATCGGATTTTGTGCAAAAGGCTGCAAAAATAAAATCTTGGGCTGAGATTTAATAATAAGGGCTTCTAAATGATTAGCGTCTATGCCCAATTTGGTTCGCTTAATGGTATTAATAGCGACTTGATGTAATTCAAGCTTACTAAATAGCGGATAATATCCGGGAGACTCAACGATGACTGGATCGCCGCTGGTCAAAAAGTGCCGAATGATCAAGTCCAAACTGTGATTGGTGCCATAGGTCAATAGAACATTTTGCGATTCAACCGTCATAGCGCGCCTGCTTAGGATGTCGACCAGCAGCCCTCGCAGTAATACATTGCCAGCAGGATCGCCATTACCACGATCAAAATGTGCCACCTCAGCGCTTTCACTCCCAAAACGGTCACTAGCCTGCCCCAAATAGCGCTCAAGGTTGAGCTTATCCATGTATTCTTTGGGATAGCGGCCCGCCCCAGGCTTATGATGCGACTGGTTGACCATTTGTTGCTCCAACAAGTCAATACCTGTATAAAACGGGGTCGCGTTTAGCATGGGTGTGTTGGACAAATCCTCTCCCACATAAAAACCCGATTTGGGCAGCGCTTTGATCCAGTGCTGCTCAAGCAACTTGTTATAAGCCGTGATTACGGTGTTTTTGGACACCTTATGTTTTTCGGCCATCGCTCGAATGGAGGGTATTTTGTCTCCTACTTTTTTTCGACCAGCTTTGATATCGTCAATCACAATGAGACAAATTTCTTCGAACTTTTTCACCGTCACACTCCATGTTGAGCAACCACCACGCTCAGTACGTACTCGCTTTCGCAAATGCTATTTCTAAAATAGATTAGTAGCATGTGAGGAAAATATCATAACTGAAAGACCTATAGTTTATAATCTGGATATCAAAATTGATATTATTAAAGAGAGAACAGACCGAACAAGGTATCTCTTCATCTCAAGTCGCCAAGTCGCCAAGTCACTGAGCATCGCGCGATAAGGCTTATTTTGGTGACTCAGAAAAAACACACTAAAAAAGGTTGTCTACGCTATGAGCATAAACAACCTTTTGATCGTGATTACCATCATAGTATCTGATGGCTAAGATTTTTTAACACCGATCAGGGATATCATGAATGGTATCTTAAAAGCAGAACGCTACGCCTCTAATAGCGCATCACCATACTCATCACGCAAGTCTTTTTTCACCATTTTTCCGGCACCGTTTAGTAAGATGTTCTCTACAAAAATAACTTTGTCAGGTATCTGCCAGCTAGCAATTTTATCTTCATAAAAACTTAGCACTTGTGACTCATCGAGTTCTGCATTCTCTTCTTTTACCACAATCAGTACCGGACGTTCTCCCCATTTTTTATGTTTTGCGGCGATAGCAGCTGCCATTTTTATCTGTGGATGGCCGGCAGCGATATTTTCAAGCTCTACTGAGGAGATCCATTCTCCACCAGACTTAATTAAATCTTTTGATCGGTCACGAATATTCATATAACCATCAGCATCAATGGTTGCAATATCACCCGTGTCAAACCAGCCATCTTCTGTAATGGCATCAGGATTCTCTGTATAATAATCGTTGATAATCCAGTGACCTTTGATCTGCAAGCGACCCTGAGACACTCCATCCTCTTTGACTGGCTTAAGTGGCTCATCAGTGTCTATGAGACGTAACTGTACACCATACGGTGGACGTCCTTGAGAGTTACGTAGCTCGTCAATCTCATCTTTACTCAGTGATTTATGCTTAGCTTTTATTTGATTCATCGTTCCAAGTGGACTGGTCTCCGTCATACCCCAGCCGTGTACCGCATCGCAATTAAAGTCTTCTCTAAACGTTTTAATCACTGATGGTGGACAAGCGGCGCCACCGACAATGGTACGCGTCATACTATCAAGCTTACTGCCTCTGGCTTTAGCAGCGGTCAATAGGCTTTGCCAAATCGTGGGAACGCCTAACGCAACCGTCACCTTATAATCATCAATGAGAGATACTAGGCTATCACCATCCAGATTGGGACCTGGGAGCATCAGAGAGCAGCCAGTTAATGCAGCCGCATAAGGGGTTCCCCACGCGTTGACATGGAACATCGGTACTACAGGGAGTAGGACGTCTTGCGCAGATAAACCCGATACGTCCGGCATACAGAGTGCCATCGCATGAAGCACAGAAGAGCGGTGCGTATATAAAATCCCTTTAGGATTGCCTGTCGTTCCTGAGGTATAGCAAAGCGAGCTGGCAGTGGCTTCATCAAACTGAGGCCAATCAAAGTCAGCATTATGCTCTGCTAATAACTCATCAAAGAATAATACCTCAGGCAGTTTTGCGACGACACTGTCCTCTCGAGCGCTCAAGCAGATAAAGTGCTCAATCCCTTTAATATCTTCTTTAATCGCCATGATAAGCGGTAGGAATGTGACATCAAAAAATAGCACGCGGTCATCAGCATCATTGATAATGTAACTAAGCTGCTCAGGAAATAGACGCGGATTGATAGTGTGGCAAACCATGCCACTGCCTGAAATCGCATACCAAGCTTCTAAGTGACGGCGATTGTTCCAAGCCAATGTGGCTAAGCGCTCTGATGATTTAAGTCCGAGGGCAGCTAAGGCATTGGCCAACCGTTTTGAATTATTCGAAATCGTAAGCCAATTAGTATGAGTCATTTGTCCATCGACTTCTTTGGACAAAACTGCCGTATCGCCATGATAGCGGGCAGCGTGTTCGATTAGACCACTGATCAGCAATGGCTGATACATCATTTTTCCTAACATAGTACATTCCCTGTCGTTGTTAAAAGTTCGCTTATTTTTATTCATGTATCCTCTAATACTAAAAATAAACCACAATTAAGAATAATCAGAATTGTGTGTCAAGACAAGATAATATTATGATCGCCCTCCATTAAAATAAACGGCTGTTCATTATTTATATATTGCTGCTAATACTCTATTTTCCTTTTCCTACTAATTTACCAAACAGCTAACTACATTAATCATCAATAAAAAATCGTTGAATTGCTCTAAACTCATTAGGGCGTGTTGAACATTCGACCATGGCACTGACAGCGACTATTTTTTAGGCGATTCGATGTTAAAAATAATAAGCTTAGTCACTCTAAGCGCTTATTTTTAACGATGAAGCGGCAAAAAAGA
>Ga0114909_1000168_pt1 | contig 50725 bp, 43 predicted proteins | sample MalvireepMed_906_FD_87290 | JGI IMG/M metagenome (GOLD analysis project Ga0114909, IMG submission 87290) | Marine viral communities from the Global Malaspina Expedition - Malaspina viral metaG DeepMed_906 | ecosystem: Environmental > Aquatic > Marine > Oceanic | place: Mediterranean Sea...
AAGGCTTGAAAGTTGCTGTTGCTACTGTCGGCGCAGTACTGCCTGGCGATTTTAAAATCAAAAAAGCAAAATTACGCGGTGTGCCATCGTTTGGTATGTTATGTAGTGAGTCTGAAATTGGTTTAGCAGAAGATTCTGATGGCATTATGGAATTAGCACAAGACGCGCCAATAGGTACTTGTGTTCGTGAATATTTAGATTTAAACGACGTTACCATTGACGTAGATTTAACGGCTAACCGTGGTGACTGTCTAGGTCTTAAAGGGTTAGCTCGTGAAGTGGGTGTTTTAAACTCGCAATCAGTAACAGAACCAGTTATTACAGCCATAGCGCCAAGCATTGATGATGTGCTAGCAATAAACATTACTGAAGGCAGTGCTTGTCCGCGTTATTTAGGACGTGTGATTAAGGGCATAAACCCAAGCGCACAAACGCCATTATGGATGGTAGAGAAGTTACGTCGTTGTGGTACTCGCTCAATAGACCCTGTTGTTGATGTGACTAATTATGTCTTACTTGAATTGGGTCATCCAATGCATGCCTTTGATTTATCAAAAATTGACGGCAGCATTGATGTACGTTTCGCTAATAAAGAAGAAAAATTAACTTTATTAGATGAAAACGAAGTGACTTTAAAGGAAAAAACACTCGTTATTGCCGATGATAAAAAAGCCTTAGCCATAGCCGGTATTTTTGGTGGTCTTGAGTCAGGTGTAACCAGTGATACTACCGATATTTTCTTAGAAAGTGCCTTTTTCGCACCTTTAGCTATTTTAGGCAAAGCCCGCCAGTATGGTTTACATACTGATGCGTCTCATCGTTACGAGCGTGGTATTGACCCATCATTGCAGCATGATGCTATGGAACGTGCTACTGAGTTATTACTTGAGATTGTTGGTGGTCAAGCAGGCCCTGTAGTTGAAGCAAAGTCTGATGCTGATATTCCCCAAGTAAAAGATGTTAGCTTACGTCGCGAAAAATTAGATGGTCGCATTGGTCATCATATTAACGATGAAAAAGTATCAGAAATATTAACGCGTTTAGGTTTTACAGTAACCGACTCTGGTGAAAGTGATGCTAAAGTATGGCAAGTTGTAGTGCCAGCGTATCGATTTGATATTAAAATTGAAGTTGACCTTATAGAAGAAGTTGCTCGTATTTACGGTTATAACAATATTCCAAATATTGCGCCTAAAGCAACGTTAAAAATGTGCGAGAAAAAAGAAGCCAAACTTTCGTTAAACAAGCTTAAGCAAACCTTAGTTAATCGTGACTATCAAGAAGCAATTACTTACAGCTTTGTTGACCCTAAAGTGCAAGAACTGATTCATCCAAATGAAGCAGTGATGACTTTACCGCACCCAATTTCTTCTGAAATGTCTGTAATGCGCTTAAGTTTATGGACAGGTTTATTGCAATCAGTGGCATATAACCAAAACCGTCAACAAACACGTGTACGTCTTTTTGAAACTGGTTTACGTTTTGTTCCTGATGAGTCAGCTGAAAATGGAGTTCGTCAACAAAATATGATGGCCGGTGTTATCAGCGGTAATCGTAATGATGAACATTGGGATATAGAAAAAGCCGCGACTGACTTTTATGACATCAAAGGTGATGTTGAAGCTTTGCTTGCTTTGACTTGCGACGAAAATGGTTATGATTTTGCTAAAGCGGAAATTGCTGCGTTACACCCAGGTCAGACTGCAAAAATTACTAAAGATGGAAATTTAGTTGGTCATGTTGGAGCCTTACACCCTGAATTAACAAGAAAATTAGGATTAAATGGCCGAACATTAATTTTTGAACTATTGTTAAGTGAAGTTTTAGTTCAAAAAATACCCGAAGCCAGTGCTATATCTCGCTTTCCTGCTAACCGACGTGACCTTGCTATAGTGGTTAAAGACGATGTGGATGCAAAAAAAGTACTACAACTTATTGAAAAGGTTGGCGGAAATCTTTTAATTGATCTAAACTTGTTTGATGTATACCAAGGTCAAGGCATTGAAGACGGTTATAAGAGTCTTGCCATCGCTTTAGTATTACAAGACACCAATAAAACGCTTGAAGAAAAAGACATCACAGATGTTATCGATCGAGTTGTTGAAACCTTAAAAACTGAATTAAATGCATCACTGAGGGACTAAGCAATGGCGCTTACCAAAGCAGAAGTAGCAGAACATTTATTTGAAAAAGTTGGGCTGAGCAAGCGCGACGCAAAAGATATGGTAGAAATCTTTTTTGAAGATATTCGCGAAACGTTAGAAAGCGGTGAGCAGGTTAAGCTTTCTGGTTTTGGTAACTTCGATTTGCGTCAGAAAAGCGAACGTCCTGGTCGTAACCCTAAAACCGGTGAAGACATCCCAATTTCTGCTCGTAAGGTTGTAACCTTTAGACCAGGTCAAAAATTGAAGAGTCGTGTTGAAGACGGTAATAGTGACTAAGTAAGCTAACAAAACTCGATAAGAAACTTCATTAAATATAGAAGTAACGTTTTCGAGATGGCTTGCTATTCATATTAAAATAAACCCGCATAAGCGATAAGCTAGTGCGGGTTTTTTATGTGTTCAAAACAGTGACAATAAGTCTATAAACTAACTATTCGCTGTTAAGGTTAATAGCTTTATTGCGATTAAAATTATCATGCTTTACTCTTTTATTCGTCTCAGCATCTATTTGCTTAATTAATACCTTAGCGTCACTCAATGAAAAACTGTGAACATTTGCTTTTGCTTCAAAAGCTATTTGATTCAATTCTTGTGTTAATCGCCAGTTTTGTATTTCAGCTTGTTTATTTACCTTGAGTGCATATTTATAGAGCTGCTGTGTAGCAATTATATAATTTTGTTTAGTAATGCTGTGATAAAACTTATGCCGTAGCTGTCTTTGTTCATATTTAGTTATCTTTTTATAGTAATTAGCCATTGTGTTGCGCTTAATAAAAAGAGCAGAAGCTAGTGCTGTAAAAGCGATTATAAACATGAGCATTAATACTGAATTTAAGTTGAATTTTATCTTGCCAATACTCGTATTAATTTCTTTCACTTGTGCTAGGCTTTCACCGGATACTGTCCAAGAAGATGATGGAATTATTAACTTTTCCAGCGCGTTAGATTGACTATTCCACCAGAAAATCACTTGCTCAGGCAATGTGTAACTACCAGACTTCTCAAATATATAAGTAAACGATTCAACTCGGCTACCAGATAAAGAGCCTCTATTAGATTTATCGAATACTTGCGCAGGTTTATGATAAATACTGATACCTTCAAGTGTTGTATTCGTGCTATTAGCTACATTTAGCTCAGGTAACATCATTGCTGGTGTATCACTGGCTGTGATTGTAATAGTTTGTGTAACAGCTTCACCTACGGCGTACTCCTTGGCTTCATCGAACTGACCATCAATATTAAGGCTTACCTGAGGGGAAACAATAAAACTGTCAATGCCAATGAGCTCTTCAGGTAAAGCAATATCAAAGCTCGTTTCTTTAGTACTTAAGACGCCAGAAACTATGCCATTATTTTCGGTGTTCGCTGAAACATCAACTTTGATTGCTGGAACTTGGTAGTTACCTGAAAGTGTAGGGTATAGGGTTATTTCATGGTTTTGAGTTGCCCAAGTTTGCCCATTAATGCGCTTACTACCATTGATGGTAATGATATTGTTTGCTTGCATCACAACATCTGCCATGGTGAAGTTTCTTACTTGGCTACCTTTAGCAAACCAACGTTGTGTTGCCACTTCAATAGACAATATGAGGGCTTGGCCAACAATTTGATGTTCTTTGTGGTTTATCTGTATGGCAATAGACAACTTATTTTGCTCAACCAAGTCATTTATATTCTTCGCTGATAAAGTAAAAGGCGAACATAGCGTAATGAAAAGCAATAAGATATTGAGCTTTTTATTTAACATTAACATCTCCTTGGTTTTTATCTGCTGTAGTATTGAGCACCGATTTTTTATTTAACGAGTGTTGCATATAGAACTTTTGTGATAAAAAGTTTGCAGGATTTTTTTGTACTTGTCTTAGCCACATTTCATTGAGGTTAGGGTCAAGTAACAATTGCTCTGCGCTTAGTTGTTCGATTTCTTGTTCTTGTGGCGCTTCTTGGCGTTCAGCACCATCACCTGTTTGTGGTTCATCGCCTAATTCTTTAATCGCTTCACCATCCTCTGATCTTTGACTTGCAGATAAACGGTTTACTTCATCAATAATGCCTTGAACGATAGCAATATTAGTAGTGGCTGCGCTGTTTTGTGGCGCGACAGCTAAGATTTGCTGGTATAAGTTGCGGGCATTAATATATTCACGAGCATGCGCAAGGGCATTTGCTTTAGCTAACTGACTGTCGATATCAGTAAACTGGCCATAAAGTGTTGCCGCATTTTTATATTGCTCTGCGCCATAACTGCTATAAGCTTGCCAATGAGTGTCTTTATAGGTGTTACTTGCCTGTTGATAATGGCCAAAATAAAATAGCACTTGCCCTTGTTGATCTCGTGTTAACCATAAATCAACAAATTGCTGTGGTTTAAAATAAGCAAATAAACAACTGATAACGAATAGACAAGAAATCAACAGCGTTGAAAAACGTTTGTTGCGTATTTTTATTTTAATCCCAGTGGGCCACTTGTTAGATATTTTATTTACCATTGTAAGGTCCAGCCCTTTCTAAACCAAAACAAGAAAATAGCGGCGACGATAAATACCATAGGATAACCAGAGTCGTGCCAAGGTCTAGAATTATCATCGACAATAACAAGATTATGCTTGATGTAGTTATTTACCCGCTTTACATCGATATTGTCATTACTCATCAAGACTAGGCGTCCCTTGCTTGCACTGCTTAACGATTCAAGCTGTTCAAGTTGCATAGGGATAATAGCTGAATCTTGCTGCGCTTCGTTATTAACAGCGAGTGTTGAACTACCTATACCCCAGACAATCAGCTGTGCTGGCTGTTTGTTAAAGAAATCTTTGAAAGCGGTGGCGGTATTGCTCGTCGCACCATCACCAATCATTAACACTGTGCCGGGTACCATTGATGCAGCCAATAGCTTGTCGACTAACGGCAAGATAGTTTCAGGTAACTTTCCTGAAACAGGCATGATTTTTTCGCTTAGGGCATCAAGAAAGTGACGGATCATTTCTCTGTCGTTGGTCATGGGCATCACTACATGAGCACTACCGGCAAAAGCAATGAGTGCTGTTTTGCTATCTCCTCTGAGCTCAAGTAATTCTATGATTTTTTGTTTAGCACGTAATAACCGTGACGGCTGAATATCTCCTTGTTCCATAGTTTTTGAAACATCTAAGGCAATAATCAATGGCGCATTATTTTCACTAAAGGGGGAAGCTTGCTGTTGCCACGTTGGGCCCATTAGAACTATGCATAAAGGGATAGCTAATATTAACGTCATTTTTTGCGGTGACAGCCAGTGATTGCTATTACCACTGACAGTTAAATGCGCTAATACTTGAGCTGACATTAAATTTCGCCACTGGGCTAAACTATCATCACGTAATGAAAAGGCTCGGATAATGTAAACAATAATAAGGAATGTTAGTAACCAATAAGGCCGTAAAAAATGAAAGTGCTGCATGTTATCAAAAAACATCTCAATATCATTAATCATAATGTAACTCCTTATTGATCTGTTTATGTTTCCTTAATTGCCAACGAATACGAATATTTACGATAAACAAAGCCAGCAAATAAATACTGACAAATAAGATAATAGGGTAGTGATGAATACTGACTCTAGGGCGAAAAGAAAGTGAGTCAAATTGCTGTGGCTCTAACTTATCTATTTCCGCGTAAACCTGTAATAGTTCCTCACTATTTAACGCTTGAAAGCTCTTTCCTTGGCTGATGTCTGCCATTTCAGTTAGTACATCAAGATCTACTTTTTCCTCTCCAACAGCGCTCGGGTCACCAATTGCAATGGTATAAATTTTAATATCATGCGCGGCTGCAACTTTAGCTGCTTCAACAGGAGGTACTTTAGAGGCAGTATCATTGCCGTCAGTTAAAACAATTAATACTCTGTTTTGAGTGTCTGATTGCTCAAAAACACTGATTGCTAAGCCAATAGCATCGCCAAAAGCGGTACTTTGACCTGCCATGCCTATTTGACTTTCGTTAAGTAAAGTTTGCCATGTCGCAATATCATCAGTAAATGGCGCTTGTAAATACGGGGCGTCGCCAAAAAGAATCAAGCCTAACCTGTCATGCTCTCGCCCTTTAGCAAATGCATTGAGAATATGTTTTACTGCGACTAGACGGTCGACGAGTACTGCTGAGCCTTGTGCATTCTCTGTGTTGCTTGCTGTGTTGCTTGTACTAGGTAAGGTGAAATCTTCTACAGACATTGAACCTGATAAGTCGACCGCTACCATTAAATCCCTTGCTGATTTTTCTTGGTTAATGGGAGCGCCGATCATCTCAGGCTTAGCGATAGCGGTAACAATACAAAGCCATGAAAAAGCAACAATGAGCCGTTGTAAATTGTTACGGTTAAGCAAAACTGCGCCGCTTTGGGGTTGCTCTCCTGTGACATCAACCAAACGAGCAAAGTAGGGCACTTTTATTGATGACTTTCGCTCCTTATATGCCGGTGAAAACCAATAGACGAAAATAGGCAGCAGTATTAACAGAAATGCCCATGGATAAACAAACTCAATCATGTCTGCACCCCAAGGTTTTCTTGCTGGCTTTCGTCACTCAGGTTGTGGTACTTAATCCAAAGCTCTATTTGCAGGTAAAGTTGCTTTAACGCTTCGATAAAATGTTCATCACTAAGTTCAAGTTTAGGTAAATAAGCAAGTTGCGTTAATAACTCTTCGTTAGTTCGGGAGCTAGCAGAAATGATTACTGTTTTTTGGCTAAATTGAGTTTTAAGGCAATGCTTATCCAGCCATGTCGCCCATGAATGGCCTGTTAATTTGTTAATTTCATGTCGTTGCTCTATTGCTAAAGCGCTTTTTGTTGTGCTGTTTTCATTGTGTCGACATAGATCATTGGCTAATATCGCCGTTTTACGCAAAAGGGTGGGTAACTGTCTTACGTCACCCTCATTGGAAAGTGAACACAAGGCAAGCCAAGCAAGCGCTTCACGGCGGTAAGCATTGTCTTGGTAGTTTTTCCAACTTCGATAACCTTTTTTTAAAGCACTAATAACTATCAAGATGAAGATCAGTTGCCAAGCCAGCGTTTGTGGCCAGAAACTAATACTCTCAGGTGCTCTTGTTTCAACGATAGCGTCTAGCAGGTAATTGCCCCAAGGTTTATCAAAGCTCATCGACTGACTCCACATTGATGACCTAGGGCTTTACGTAGTTGTTGCTCAACTGGCGCTATGGTATTGATTTCAATTAAGGGGATTCGATATTTTTTAGCGGCACTTACATAACTCTCTAATTGGCGAGTTATTTCAGCTAGATAATTTTGTTGAAATTGCTTATTTTCCGAAGAAAATTGAATTTGTTGGACCCCGTCACTAACGATCATTTGTGACATTTTAGGCAGTTTAAGCTCTAATGGATCGGCAATATGGCAGGCGATAACTTCGTTATGTTGTCTTAGCTGTTTAATATAATCCGTGCTTTTGTCATTGAAACCATGACCATCGCCAATTAGGATCACTAAAGCATTATGTTTTGTTATTTTATTTAACGTAGCCAGCATCTTGTTATATGAATCACTATCATCAATTTGACGGTGGCCATTGTTATCTATTGATAATTCGTGGTTCTTTTTTAACACTTCACTGAGCAGGTGAATAACATGTTGTCGGCCTCGCTTAGCAGGAATGATTTTAGTTTGCTGGTCATTATAAATCACAGCGCCAATGCGATCGCCACTATCACTTATTTGCCACGCCACTAAAGCAGCTAATTCTGCAGCAATGACGGACTTCATTTTATTAGTGCTACCAAAGAACATGGTCATACGTTGATCAATGGCCAGATAAACATTACGTTCACGCTCTTCAGTAAAAACCTTAATATGCGGCTTACCAGTACGCTGTGTTACTTTCCAGTCCATTGCACGGATATCATCGCCTGGACGATAATGGCGTAACTCTTCAAAATTTAAGCCTCGGCCTCTAAGTTTAGAGACATTTTTTCCACTTAACGCACTGTTCGCTGGCTGTTTTGGAGTAAAAGAAAACCCTTTAGCTAAATACTTCAAACGACGTAGTTCATTTAGGTCTGCGTATATAGCTGAGTCAGTTTTTAACTGAGCTCTAGAGTTAGTGTTAGCAGTCTCTGGGGCTGTATTAGCGCTCATGGCTCTCCCCTAGGCTACCGCCACCTGTTTAAGGATTTCATCAATAACTGCATCTGCAGTGATACCGTCAGCTAAAGCGTCATAGCTGAGTACTAACCTGTGGCGCAGTACCGAATGTACAACTGAGCGCACGTCATCGGGATCGACAAAGTCTTTACCGTTTAACCAAGCTTGCGCGCGTGCACATTTATCAATAGCTATACTTGCTCTTGGACTTGAACCAACCGTTAACCATAGTTGTAAAGGGGAATCCTTGTAGCGCTCAGGTTTTCGGGTTGCCATGACCAAGGCAACAATATAATCAATAATAGCTTGGCTGCAATGAATGTTGTGAATTTCATCACGGGCTGTAAAAATATGCTCAGGGCTAATATTTTCAACCGTTTGAATACTTTTCTCTTCGCTGCGTACCAATTTGATAATTTCACCTTCAGCAGCATCATCCGGGTAATCAAGGTTAATCTTCATGATAAACCTATCCATTTGAGCCTCAGGCAAAGGGTAGGTGCCTTCTTGCTCAATGGGGTTTTGAGTTGCTAGTACCATAAATAATTCTGGTAACTTATACGTTTTACCGGCGACAGTGATTTGCCTCTCTTCCATTGCCTCTAGAAGGGCTGCTTGCACCTTAGCCGGAGAGCGGTTAATTTCATCAGCCAATAATAAATTATTAAAGATAGGGCCTTGTTGGAAAGTCAGTACGGGTTTACCGTTCACTTCTTGGTAAACCTCTGTCCCCGTTACATCTGATGGCAGCAGATCAGGAGTAAATTGAACTCGGCCTAAATCAACGGCAAGAGAGCGAGCTAAAGTTTTAATTGAACGAGTTTTAGCTGTACCAGGTAAACCTTCAAGAAGTATGTTGCCATTAGTCAATAAGGCAATCAGCAGTGAGTCAACGACATGAGACTGGCCAATGACTGATTGCTCAATTTGGCGTTTTAATAGCTGTATTTGGCTTAAAGCATTAGTTTGTTCACTCATTTTGTATCCCTTCATTGTGTGATTTATTTTTCTTATCAGTTAACTTATCATGTATTTAGTGCATTAACTGCTGCTCGAGTGCTTGCATGATATTTTTTGGCACTAAAGGAGTCAGTTTTTCTAAACATTGCCGTGCTAATGGACTTTTATGGCGTACCTGCATGTCACATAAGGCAAATAAATGCTGCGGGTTATTACTTAATTGAAAAGCTTTATAAAGTGCTTTATAGGCTGCACTTGGCTTATGAAGTTCTAAGCTTAAACCATAGACATAAAAATAATGACTGTTTTGCGGTGCAAGCTCAATAGCCTTTGCCAATTCATTAGCAGCACTTACTTTATCTTTTATCCTAATAAAAGCTAGCCCCAAATTATAGGGAAGACTTGCGTCATCGGGATTGGCTTTTTTACCCTGTTGTAATATATCAATACTTTGCTGGTGTTGACCTTGTTGATAATAAACTTGGCTTAAGTTTAAATAAGTTTGTGCAAAATTAGCTTCTATGCGAATGCCTTCTTTAAACGTTGCAATTGCATGTTGAAAGTCACCTTGATAAGCCGCAACAATACCTCTGTTTGAGTAGGCAAAACTGCGATCGTTATTAAAGTGTTGACTCATTAGATATTCATTCAATACAGGTGATAATTGCTCACGTTGAATTACGGATAAATTTTGCCACAAGCTGCTTAACGCAAATGCCGCATTAATTCTTACCGCTAATACTTTATCTGATAACAAGGGAGATAAGACGCGCCATTTTTCGGCACCACGCATCGTTTGTGCACCTTCTATAGCACCTAAACGAATATTTTCATCGGCATTCTTTACAGCTCTAGCGATTGCGATAATCGTATTCGTGTTTGAAACACTGGCCATTTTTGATAAAGCGGAAGCGCGGATGATACTTGCATAAGTAGTCGTTTGCGCAATACGAGATAACTCTGAAGCGACCCCTTGCAGTTGATTTTCATCTAACGCTAGATTAATAGCAGAGAATACCCTAACAAAGTCCTTTTCTTCACTTACAGCAGATTCAGGATACCAAGAGCTAACCTTATCAGCACTCCATTGACTATTTTTATCTTTATGACATGACAAACATGTATCTGGTGTACCGAGTTGCTTAGCTAAGTCAGGCGTAGGAATATGAAAACCATGATCACGCCTAGCATCAATTTCCATATATGTGCTTTCTGGCATATGGCAATTAACACATTGAGCACCTGTTGAGTTATCTGAATGTTTGTGATGCTTTGTTGAAGCATAATTGTCGGCTTGATGGCATTGCAAGCAGAGTGTCTCAATAGGAAGCTTCAACTCGGCCGTATGTGGGTTATGGCAGTCACTGCAAACAACGCCATTCTTATACATTTTTGATTGTAAAAATGAGCCATAGACGAAGTTTTCATTATACACTTGTCCATCAGGGTGATAATTGGTACTGGAGATTAAATCAAGTAAATAACGCTCGCCAAAGGCATTACCTTTAACATGATTGTTATTACTTATTTGTGTGCGTCTACTGTGACATTGCGCACACACCAATACTTGCTGGCTATGTTCAATATTTGCAGGAGTGAGGGTTTGACTCTTATCAGTTGCTTGCCAATGTTGTACTGATGTTGACAAATCGCGCTTGAAACCAAAACTTTCTCCCGGCAATATCACTGAATCACTAGTCTTGTTTTTATCTGCTAATTTAGCCCAAGCTAAATGATCGCTCGCTGCGCCATGACAGCTTTCACAAGCTACATTGATCTCACTAAAGCGAGTGTTATAACTATTACTCTTTTCATCAAAGTTCTTACTTACATTGGTTGAATGACAGTCAGCGCACATGTAGTTCCAGTTTTGACCCGTATTAGTCCAAAAGAATTCTTGATGTTTTTTGGTCATATCAGGGTAAAGGTTAAACCAACGCTGTCCCCCTTCAGCTTTAGCGCGTGAATCCCAAGCAAAAGGAATAAGTTGCACTCGACCATCGTCAAATTCAACCATGTATTGCTGTAGTGGGGTATAACCAAAGGTATACTTAATTTGATAGTTTTTAAATTTACCCTCAGGGCCCTTGATATTAACCCAGTATTGCTCCCCCTTTTTGAAAAACTTATTTGCTTTAACCGTGGAAGCATTAGTTTCAAAAAGTTCAACGTTGTTAAAGTCACCCAAAACACTCTCTTTAGAAGCATGAGCCATGGACTGCTCGTGATGAGAGCCTTGCCACTCTTGATAGGCCTGGTTATGGCAAGTGATACATGTTTTGGAACCGACAAAGTCAGCAGCAAAAATTTGTGAGGGTGATATATAGCTAAGGACAAAAAAGAGCAAGGTATAACTGATACATTGTGAACGCTGTATTATACGGCGATAAAAGGCTAGGACAAAAGTGAAGGACATCTAATCTTTACTCATCACTAATCGATAACCAATATCAGCCATACGAACATTGTTAGTAGCACCATCGCGCATAAAAACGAGATTTTCAATAGCTGAAAACTCATAACCGCCACCGCGAATAACTTTCATTGCTTTTCTTTTAAGGTTACTTTTGTCACCTAAAAATGGATTGTGGCTTTCTGTACGAGAATAGGCATGTCTGCTCATATCATCAAGGCAAAACTCCCATAAGTTACCTGTCATATCGTATAGGCCGAGTTCATTAGGCTTTTTAAGACCGACAGGATGGCTTTTTTTGTTAGCATTTTCAGCAAACCATGCAACATCATTTATATCATCAGAACCACTATATTTATAACCATTAGATTTATTACCACCTTGGGCAGCATAAGCCCATTGGGCTTCAGTAGGAAGGCTAAAGTTCTTACCGGTAATGTTATTTAATCGTTCGATGAATAGTTGCATATTAAACCAACTAACATTGTTTAATGGGCATTTGTCACAAGCAAAATAGCTATTATTCCAGCCCATGACTTGTGTAAAAATATCTTGGGTTAATTCATATTTTGCTATGTAAAAGGCATCAAGCGTTACTTGATGAACAGGTTGCTCTCGTTTCCTTGCGTAAGAAGAGTTAGAGCCCATAGCAAAACCGCCAGCTTCAACCAAAACCATCTCATTCATTAATTGATCTAACATGGTTTTGGGGATTGAAAACTCTCTTACATCCTTTGCTGTTTTTTTAGCCTGCATTGACGTTGACGAGGCTAATTCTTGTACGTTCTCACTATGGCTGATGAAACTCACAGATAATAGGATGCTAGCAAGAGATAATTGATATAGCGCGCGTGATGATGGTATTAAGGAAAAAGCTTCATTCATAACTATTGTGACTTCTTACAGAGTAAAGTTAATAAAAAAATCTTAGCTTATTGCTATAACTATGCTTTAACTGATGACTAAAACAATAACTTCAGTTTTGTGTATTACTAATAGCGATAAGCTAAGAAAATTAAGAGCCATCAAAATGATGGCTCTTATAACGTTAAGTGTTCAGTAAATTATTGAACTTACAATCAACTTATGGCACAAAGCTGCCAGGCTTTTGACGTTGTGGGAACTCTTTAAAGGTGGCTTTAAATTGTCCAACTTTCATCATGGCAGGAGCCATTAAGAACATATGCTCAGCCCACCATTGACCATAACCTTCAGACTCATGATCCATACGCTCGTATGGGTCCATTCTTAAGTTAAATATCTTAGGTGCACGGAGTGTAGTCCATGGGTTTTGCCATACTTCTAAACCATGAGCACGTTGCTCTTTAAATACAAACTTATATTGATTGAAGCGTAAACCAACGATATCACCGGTATCTGAAGAGTAGATAAACTCTTTACGAGGACCTTTTTTAGAGGTATCTAAAAAGTGCGGTAAAAAGTTATAACCATCAAGATGTACTTTGTATTTAGTACCATCAAAGGTTCTGCCTTTTTTAAGCTTTGCTTTAACGTTATCATCACCTACTGCTGCCATAATTGTTGGCATCCAATCCATCATGGCGATCATTTCGTTAGAAACTTGATGTGGTTTAATTTTACCAGGCCATTTTACCATCATAGGTACACGGTAACCGCCTTCCCAGTTTGTGTTCTTTTCGCCTCTAAATGGTGTGTAACCGCCATCAGGCCATAAGGCTAGTTCTGCACCATTATCTGTGGTGTACATAACAATGGTATTATCAGTAATTTTAAGTGTATCTAATTTATCAAGTAGTTGACCAACATGACCATCGTGTTCAGCCATACCATCAGCATATAAGCCTTGACCAGTAACACCTTCAGCTTCTGGCTTTAAACGAGTCCAAACATGCATACGGGTAGAGTTAAACCAAACAAAGAACGGCTTTTTAGCAGAATGTGCTTTATCAATGAATTTAAGTGCAGCACCTAAAAACTCTTCATCAATGGTTTCCATACGTTTTTTCGTTACTGGTCCGGTATCGGTAATTTTACCGTCGGCAAATGAATGGATAGCACCACGTGGACCAAAGCGTTTTTTAAACTCTGGATCTTTTGGATAGTTTGGATGTTCAGGTTCATCTTCAGCATTTAAGTGATAAAGGTTACCAAAAAATTCATCAAAACCATGATTAGTAGGTAAATGCTGATCTTGGTCACCCAAGTGATTTTTACCAAATTGTCCGGTCATATAACCATGGGCTTTTAATAACTTAGCAATAGTTGGGTCTTTTTCATGAAGACCCTCTTTAGCACCAGGTAAACCTACTTTGGTTAAGCCAGTACGCATGGGGTGTTGTCCGGTGATAAAACCAGCACGGCCAGCGGTACAGCTTTGATCGCCATATGAATCTGTAAATAAAATACCATCATTGGCTATGCTATCAATATTAGGGGTTTTATAACCCATAATGCCGCGGTTATAAGCGCTAATATTAAATGGGCCAATATCATCACCCCAAATGGCGAGAATATTGGGTTTTGAGGTGTCTGTTGTTGCCAGTGCGGTGCTTGAAACTGCGATTAAACCTAAACTTAAGACCAGTTTCTTGAACTTGTTTTGAGCTACCATGGTTTATCCTTATTACAATGGAATGACATACTTTTCATTAGACAAATGAGCCATATGGTGATAGTTATCATTTTAAATAATACACCACTCCTTTGATAAATCTAGCTTTTTGGTTTTAGAACGGCATTGTAAAAAGCTCAACGGAAGTTGAGCTTTTATTTGTTAATATTCATCATTAATATTAACGGTTTGAGGTTAATCGATTAATTCTTATCGATTAGGACTAAGTTGCTGCAGCTGTTTTAATGCTTTTTGCGTTCTTATGCTTTTATAACCAATATCACTAGCACTCAAGCTACTACCCGCTTGGAAAGGGTAGCCGTCAATAGTTGACATAAATGCTGCTACTTGTTGCTGAATTGGTACAAATAACCACATGTTATCGGCATACCAACGAATATACATAGCAGACTCTTTAGAAGCGGTTTCAAATGGGTCAGCGTGTAAATTTGTAATTACTGGCCATGCAGGCGTTTTACGGTAAGCGGTATTAATACCGCCTTCCTCTATAGCAAAAGCAATTTTCCACTCATTCCAGCGAACAGCGTTTAAATCACCTGCGGCGTTAAAGTATAATTTACTAACACGTGGTGAACTTTTATCTTTACCTTCAAAGAAAGGTTTAAAATTATGCCCATCGGCATGAATTTTCCATTTTTTACCGTTAGCTTTATGACCTTTTTTAAGTTTGTCAACAATGTTAGGTTCGCCTGCGGCAGCAAGTAAGGTAGGCATCCAATCTTCATGAGACATCATATTATTGAACTTACTTCCGGCTTTAATGGTACCAGGCCAACGGACTAACTGAGGTACACGCATACCGCCTTCGCTTGTAGTACCTTTTTCACCGGCAAAAGGTGAGGTACCGCCATCAGGCCATGTGAATTTCTCTGCGCCGTTATCGGTTGAGTAAATAACAATGGTATTATCAGCAATTTTCAAATCATCTAACTTGTCCAATAAAATACCAACGTGATCATCATGTTCAAGCATGCCGTCTGCTGTTAAACCAACACCCGATTTACCACGATATTTTTCTTGCAAACGAGTCCATACATGCATACGTGTGGAGCTATGCCAGATAAAGAAAGGTTTTTTCGCCTTATGTGCTTTATCAATAAACTTTAGGGTGCCCGCCAGGAATTCTTCATCAGCGGTTTCCATGCGTTTACGCGTCATAGAGCCAGTGTTTTCGATTTTTCCATCGGCAAATGAGTGTATTACACCACGCGGGCCATACTTTTTATGGAAGGCTTTATCTTTAGGGTAATAATATGTTTCAGGCTCTTCTTCAGCGTTTAAGTGATAAAGGTTACCAAAGAACTCATCAAAACCGTGGTTGGTAGGTAAATGTTTGTCTTGATCACCCAAATGATTTTTACCAAATTGCGCAGTCATATAACCTTTTTCTTTTAACAGGTCGGCAATGGTAGGGGTCCAATCAGGGATACCGTGATCTGAGCCAGGCATACCTATAGTTAACAAGCCTGTTCTAAAAGGCTCTTGTCCCAAAATAAATGAAGCACGACCAGCAGTACAACTTTGTTGGGCATAATGATGAGTGAATAATGCACCTTCATCAGCAATTCTATCAATATTAGGGGTTTTATAGCCCATCATACCTTGGTTATAAGCACTGATATTATAATAGCCAATATCATCGCCCCATATAGCGAGTACATTAGGTTTTGATTTGTTGGTTGTAGCCGCAGAACTGGTAGCAATGGCTAATAAGCCAATGCCTAATATCAGCTTTTTAAGCGGGTTATTCATTTGCATAGTCTTTCCTTTATTTACAGTAGAATTATGTTTTTGATGTTGTAAAAAACTCGCAACATTCAATAGAACAGATACGTTATATCCATGGTGTATCCGTACCATTAATATGTGATTTTTTCGTAAGTAAAACAAGTGTTTTATTGGTTTAAGACACATTATTTGACAGGTTTATCCCGCACACAACTGGCGTAATGTGCTGTTGTCGGAGCTGCTGAAAGCTGAGTTTGACCAGAGGTTAAGTTAACCAGTTTATGGAAGCCCATTTCTGCATAATCAATCGTCCAAAAACTCTGACCAACAGCCCACTTTTGATTGTTAAATAAATCATAACTCTCGTCGTTGCTATCATCATACTTGTGCCATACAGCTTGTAGCTCTTCATAAGTGGGTAATCGATAATCATCGAAGCCATCATATCTTAAAGTATCACAGAGGTTAGTTGCTTGCTGAAGTGTCAACATAATAAAGGTGGAGCTTTCAGGACCCGTAGTACCATTTTCAGCATGGACAAGATCATATTGGTGAAAGACTAAAAAGTAATCGGCATCTATATCGGTAAAAGGTCCGATAAAACTTAAGGTATTGTCTTCGTTGGTTAATACCTTTGTTGCGCCAAAACTTGCCGTTGAAGTGCCTTCAATACCATCCATCGTTGCTTTAGTATGAAAGTAGCTAGAGATTGACTTTTCAGTTGGATAATTGTGAACTATACCGTCAGCAGATATTTGCCCTTCAGTGAACTCTTCTTCATGATCAAGCAGTAAACTCCACTGTAAACCTTTGCTAGAGCTCAATTCGCGTGAAGTACCGTTATCATAAAAACCAGTGGCTGATAATTGCCTTTTATGATCTTCACCGACAAAGTACTGACTCTGAGGCGCTATATAAATTCGGGTTAGTACAGGCGTGGTCACTTCGATGGTTTTTGTTTCGGTAATATCATTGAAAGTGAAATTAATATCAACAAAACCAGGTGAAATCATAGTGACTTTGCCGTTTAATGCTACCGTGGCAATATCGAGGTTTGAGCTTTGCCAATATGCATTCTTTTGATTGCTGATGTCATATGATAAACCACCAACAAAAAAAGCTGTTGCATGTAAGAATGTTGAAACACCTACGGGGTAGCTATTTTCAGCTGATGATACTACCACTTTTTCAAATTCTGGATTAATAACCTCAACGGGGCTAGTCGCTCCAATACCATTATATGTGGCGCTAATTTCGGCATTGCCAATACCATTAGCATTAAATAAGCCGTGTTGCTGAGTTGGTGAGTCAGGTGAAATTATAGAGTTATCATTTGATTGCCAATATGAATTAATAGTCACATCAATAGCGCTATTATCAGAATAATAGGCGGTGGTCTTGAACCTAATATTTTGCCCTAGAGGCACAGTGTTAGTCGTTACTGGAGTAATAATCAGCTCAGTAAGTACAATATCTCGTACGGTGAGCTTTGCCGGAGTTCTGGCATTTAAGCCCTGAAAGCTCACATCAATATCGCTTAAGTCTGGATTATGAGTAGAGGCAACGCCATTATTTTCGTTAAAGGTAGCGGCAAACTCGTTTGAACTTTGCCAGTTTATATCCTTATTATTGGTTATATCATAATATATTCCATCACTATAAAGTGCTCTTGCTTGAAAGTCTGCTTCAACACCAGCAGGTACTGAGACGAACCCAGGGAAAATTTCAATGCTTTGGGCGACAGCATCAGTAATGGTAATAAGTAGAGAGCTTTTGATGCCTTGATTTTCAACCTTTATGTTGGTTGAACCTGTACTTAAGCCCTGTATATTACCCGAAGAGTCTACCTCTGCAATCTCAGGGTTATCACTAGACCAAATATAACCATTGCCTTGTTGCGTACTACCGTCAGAAAAATTACCTATTGCTGTAGCTGTATGTTCAATACCAATAGGAAATTCATTGGTATCAATGGTCAGCTGAATACTCAACATTGTTACTGGAGGTGGAGCATCATCGTGATCACTACAACCGACAAGTGTTGTTAGTAATAAGAGGAGTGAGAACAAGAAAAATTTTGTAGTCATAAAGCTTCCTTTTTAACTTTAATAATGAGAGGTCTTAACACTAACTTTTAATCTAAATATAGTGGCATTATCATTTAAAATTTGGTTAAGGTAGTGTTTTTCAAAGATAAGGTGAGTCTCCACTCGATCTTCGAGGTAAAGATTATTAATCTACATTGAACCTAAATACATAATCGATTACATTATATGGATAACGGTTACACAGTAGTATGCATTTTCCGAATACTACTGTTGTGGTTGACATAAACTTTACTGTGTAAGTTAATATCAAGCTTATTTAAAAGGAACTTAATAAAGCAATGAATCTTCAAGCTATCTCTCCCTTTGGCCACAAATCCATGAGTATTTCGACTACAGATATTGATGATCTTGCTCAATTTCAGGTTAATAAAAATCGTCGCTATACCCAATTACAAGCAGGACGATTACACGGCCACTATTCAGAAGTCAATTTAGGTGGAGTGCAAGTATTTCGTGAGAAACTCACTGTAGGAGTGTTAATTGAAGCGGCCCCTGCGAGTAGTTTTGTGCCATTTGGTGCGCTGCTTCCGAGTAAGGGGGAGTATACCTTTTGCGGAAAAAATGTCGAAAATAACGCTATATTACAAGCTACAGGAGGAGAGTGGGACTTTAACTTTACAGGAGGTTTAAATTATGTTGCTGCCGTTTTTCACCGAGAAAATTTTAATAGAGATATACAACAACTTACGGGTGAAGAAACCCCTCATGATTGGCTCGTTAGTAAACCTTCTCTAACAGAGCCCTTGACCTTAAATCGCTATGCTAGAGCATTAAATACTGTTATTAATCTAGTGGAAAACAGACCAGAAATTTTATCGAAAGAAAATGCGGTGAGAATGTTAGGTGACAGTTTATTAAGACTGCTCTTTAATGTGCTTAAAGTGACAGCTCTAAGTGATAATAAGGAAACAAGTCGAGTCAATCGCTCTCAGGGTGTGCATAGGGTAATCGATTACTTGCATAGTTATGCTGCTGATGTGCCAACAATCCCTGAGTTGTGTTTAATAGCCAAGTTAAGTGAAAGAAACCTTCAATATGGCTTTAAAGAATATCTAGGCGTGACTCCCATTCGGTATTTACGGTTGGTACGCTTAAATGGTGTTAGACGTGATTTACTTATGTCACATCCAAAAAAAGATAAGATAGTTGATATCGCACTTAATTGGGGATTTATTGAACTAGGCCGCTTTGCCGGAGAATATAAACAGTTATTTCAAGAGTTGCCATCGACAACACTAAATAGCTTTAGGTCAAATTAAGCACTTGCTTATCAATATCATTGTTGAATTTTACTCTGTACCACGTTGTTATTGTCAGCATTACAGGGGTTTGAATAACAAAAAAAACAGCGCCAAAAAGTAAATAATCGCTGTCTTTAAATATGTTTACTGCTATCAACGCTGCCAATGCTAGGTTCCGTACAGGAAACTCTATAACAGCGACGGCCTCGTCACTTTGACGTAATTGTAATATTTTTCCCAAGCCATAGGCAATTAGCACTGACACTAAAGTAAAAATTAGTGCCAATGTCACTAATTCAGATAATTGTACCATTATTTTTTGTTGGAATTTTATCAGGATACTAAACAACAGCAATAATAAACCTAAGCCACCAATCTTTTCAAACCAGGGCATTAAACTTTGGATTAATGTTGCTTGGTAATACCTTAATGACATGCCAAGAACTACGGGACAAAAAAGCAAAAAAATTAATTGCATGCTTTGTTTTACCATGAGGTTTTCTATTTTTAACTCAATGCCTAATAAAGTAGGGAAAATGGTTAATACTGCAACGGGTAAAAGAAAGACTGAGACTAAACCATTGAGTGCAGTTAAAGTGACAGATAAAGCGACGTTCGCTTTCGCTAAAAAACTATAAATGTTGGAGACTGCACCTCCCGGGCAAAATGAGACTAACAGCATGCCACCTGCTACTAAAGGTGGTGGTTGTATAGTTTTTATTATAATCCAAGCAGATAACGGTAGCAGTAAGGTTTGTCCAAGGGTGAGAATTAAGATTTGCTTTTTTTGTGCTGAGATCTCTTTAAGACTCCGATTTTCTAAACTAGCACCAATAATGAACATTAAAAAAAATACCAGTACTGGTATGGCAACTTCGATAAATTCCATTTTAATTCAAATCTAACAATAAAGAGTATCCCTTGCCCAACATGTTACATAAAGTTAACATTTAAAGCAATATTATCAGGTGCTTATGATTGTTACTTTAACAGACAATATTTGTCGTTCAGTTTGGTGTTGGCTAATTCAGTTATGCTAAATCAATCATCAGGAAAATTAGGTTGTTAATGTTTTACTAATAAATAGGGAAATCAGTATTCAGCGGAACTTGCATACTATTCAACATATTAACGTGTTAACTTATGAGTATTGCTCTGCTGCGTAGCAAAGGTTGTGGTAGTGAGGTCTTAGGCTATTACCGCATTATTATTTATTTTGACGCAGATTATTATTTATTAACTGACAGTGGATAAAGGATTACTAAAATGACAGTGAAAACAAAACGCAAAAATTGCCTTGGACTATTATTGACCATGCCTGCTTTTTTTTGCAGTGGCTACGCTATAGCACAGACAGATAAGCCTAAACTTATTTTACAAATCACCGTTGACCAACTACGTGGTGATATGCCAACTGCCTATTTAGATAAAATGGGCAAGGGCGGTTTCAGATACCTTTTAAATGAGGGCGTAGTATATAAAGACGCTCATCATAATCATGCTAATACCGAAACTATCGTGGGTCATGCAACACTTGCTACCGGTGCATTACCTGCCGTGCATGGCATGATAGGCAATGTTTGGTATGACGATAAATTACAGCGCCTTGTTTATAATGTTGAAGATTCAAAATACCCTTTATTATCAGCAGATGCTGACGTTAATCAAAAAACAGAAATTGATCCTACTCAACGCGCTGCTAAATCTTCAGGCCGCTCGCCAAGCAATATACAAGTATCTACTTTTAGTGATGAACTGATGATTGCAAGTAATGGTAAGGCAAAAGTATTCGGGGTATCGGTTAAAGACCGTGGTGCTATATCTATGGCAGGGCACATGGGGAAGGCATTTTGGTTTTCAAAGAAATCAGGGGAGTTTGTTACTAGTCGATATTATTATGAAAATTATCCGCAGTGGGTACTAAACTGGAATGAAGCAAAACCGACGCAAAAATATCATCAACAATCTTGGCAGTTAAGTCAAAAGCAAGATAAGTACGTTTTTGCAAAACAAGATGACCAACCTTGGGAAACAAAGTTTCCAGGTTTTGGCCGTACTTTCCCACACCAATATGGTGATATGAATAATGGTTATTTTAATACCTTTTTAACCTTAAGCCCTGCTGGAGATGAGTTGGCACTTGATTTTGCCAAAGCGGTAGTGAAAAACGAGCAGTTAGGTCAAGATAATATTACCGACTATCTGTCGGTAAGCTTTTCATCAACAGATTATGTTAGTCATATCTTTGGTCCATCAAGTTTAGAAGCTGAAGATAATATGCTTAGGCTAGATCGTACAATAGCTGAATTATTAACTTTTATTGACAAAAAGGTTGGCCTAAACAATACGTTAATTGTTTTATCTGCAGATCACGGCGCTGCAGAGGTGCCTGCCTATTTATCCACATTAGGTATGAAAACTGAGCTAGTAGCACCAAAGACTTGGGATAAAAAGCCTGGCATGCAAGCACTTAAAAAGCAGTTTGGTTTTGATAAAGCGCTAATTAAGAGTTACTTTCATCCTTATATTTATTTAGATAGAGAGTTAATCGCAAGGCGTAAATTATCTCTTGCACAAGTGCAAAAAGCCGCTGCAATAGAGCTGGCCAAATTCGACGGTGTTGCACTTGCAGTAACGAGTACGGATATAGAATCTGGCAGCACACCACAAAATTACTTGCATAAGCTTGTTGTTAATAATCATAGTAAAAACCGCTCTGGTGATATTTATGTTGTGCTTGAAGCACATCGTTTTGTTGCTGATATGGAAGGACTGACCGTAGCTGCCACGCATGGCTCACCTTGGGGGTATGATACCTTCGTGCCACTGATTTTTGCAGGTTTTGGTCTAGATGATGATGTTGAGTACCAAAGGGTGAGTACTACTGATATTGCCGTTACTTTATCAGCGATTCTCGGTATTAAACCGCCATCAGGAGCAGAAGGTAAAGTATTACAAAAAGTTATTGATTAACGCTAATCGAACCATCTTTTTTGCAGATAAGTCAAAAAAGATGGTTAAAGCTATGCAGTACTTTGATTGATAAAAGGCTAAGCTCTTCGTACAATAGTTTTAATTCCTTTATATTAAGTCACTTATGCGCCCCTCAAGTCACCCTGATCACGAAGTACGATCTATTAATTGGCAAGCATTTTCGTTGATATTGCCTTATCTTTTTGAATTTAAAAAACGTATAGCCTTTGCTCTTGCCTGTTTAGTGCTAACTAAAGTTGCCAGTGTTTACCTACCTTTTATATTAAAAGATATTGTTGATACTTTAGATACTAACGCTGCTGATAAATTTACCCCTTTGGTTGTACCGTTAGGCTTAGTCGCTGCTTATGGCATGGTGCGTTTATCTATCGTGGTTTTTGCAGAAATTCGGGATACTTTATTTGGCCGAGTAACCGAACGAGCTATTCGCCGTATCGGCTTAAAAGTCTTTCGCCATTTGCATCAACTTGATTTAGATTTTCATTTGAATCGCCAAACGGGTGGCTTGTCACGCGATATTGACCGTGGCACCACCGGCATTAGTTTTTTAATGCGTTTTATGGTTTTTAACATTGTGCCAACTTTATTAGAAATAGTTATGGTGGTTACCATTTTATTTGTTAACTACGGCATATGGTTCGCATTGATCACCTTAGGCTCTATTTTGCTATATGTTGGCTATTCGGTATATGCGACAGAGCTGAGAACACGTTATGTGCGAGCGGCGAATAAAGCTGACTCATCCAGTAATACCCGTGCAATTGATAGTTTACTCAATTATGAAACTGTTAAATATTTCACCAATGAGAATTATGAAGCAACTGCCTATGATAAGCAGTTGGCTACATGGGAGCAGGCAAAAATTAAAAATCGCCTGTCTTTGTTTGCGCTTAATGGTGGACAAGCGTTAATCATTGCTATTGCTATGACCGCAATGCTGGCGCTTGCTGCTGTTGAAGTCAGTAAAGACAATATGACTTTAGGCGACTTCGTTTTAATCAACGCGTTTATGATGCAACTATTTATGCCGCTTAACTTTTTAGGTTTCGTTTATCGCGAAATAAAAGGGTCCTTAGCTAATATTGAAAACCTATTTGGCTTACTTGATCGTACGCCAAAGGTGCAAGATATTGATAATGCTCCTGCGCTCATTATGCAAGATGCCAGTATTAACTTTGAAAATGTTGCTTTCGCTTATAATAAAAAACGACAAATCATTAAGGGCATCTCTTTTAAAGTGAATGGTGGTGAAAAAGTTGCAGTGGTTGGCACTAGCGGCTCAGGTAAATCTACATTAGTAAAACTATTATTTCGTTTTTATGATGTTAATAGTGGCAATATCAATATAGATGGACAAGATGTTAGCCAAGTTAGTCAAAACTCCTTAAGAGAGCATATTGGTATCGTGCCACAAGATACCGTGTTATTTAACGATACACTGTTTGAAAATGTGCAATATGGCAACCCCGATGCGAATAAAGAACAAGTATTGAAAGCGATAGACATGGCGCATTTAGCCCATTTTGTAGATAGTTTACCTGACGGTCTAGAAACAATGGTTGGAGAGCGCGGTTTGAAGCTTTCTGGCGGTGAAAAGCAACGTGTTGCTATTGCACGAACAATATTGAAAAATCCACAAATATTAGTCTTTGATGAGGCAACGTCATCTTTAGACAGTCAATCAGAGCAAGCTATCTTATCGGCAATTAATGATGTTGCCAAAAACCGTACTAGCTTAGTGATAGCTCACCGATTATCAACTATTACAGACAGTGATAATATTATAGTGATGAGTGAGGGTGAAATTGTTGAACAAGGTAATCATCAACAATTATTAGCACTAGAAGGTAAATACAGTAAAATGTGGCAATTACAACAATCAGCAAAATAAACCGTGTTAGAGAAATAAAAAGATAATGATAAACCAAGAAAATCATGCCGTATTGGCAACCAAACAATGGTTAGAAGATATTATTATAGGACTTAATTTTTGTCCTTTTGCTAAGAAAGAATATGTTAATAATACAATCCATTATCATGTCTCTGAGCAAAGCAAAGTAAAACTTGCCTTGCATGAATTTATTGAACAATGTCAGTATTTACAAAGCCATGAAGATATAGAAACAACGTTAATCATTTATGATGAGAGTTTTCGTAGTTTCGACCGTTATCTTGATTTAGTCGATTATGCTAATGATCTGCTAGTGGATTCTGGCCTTGAGGGTGTCTTTCAGTTAGCAACTATGCACCCTGAATATTGTTTTGATGATATTGATTATGATGATTCGAGTAACTTTACTAATCGTTCACCGTATCCCATGATTCACATTATTCGAGAAGCAAGCATGGCACGAGTTTTATCTGTTTATAAAGAGCCAGAGAAAATTCCCGAAAACAACATCGAGTTAGCAAAGCAAAAGGGGGGGGATTACTTTAAGGAGATGCTTAAGGCAATCCATGAAAGGTATAACTGATAGCTTCCTTTGTTGTAGCAGTCACGATTTAATACCTGTTATTACATTTGGATAACACAGTTCATTGTCTTTATTTTATACAATTCCTCTATCTGTTGTTTATGAGGAACTTGTTATGAAGACGATCTACCGAGGCAAAATATATCGTTTTAAACACTTTGAAGATTTATGGCGCTTTTATGGCAATATATTAGTCAGTAGCTCAGCTTAGTCTTATTAATTTTGAAATGAATAGCATAGATAAATTGATTTGATAAAAAACTAGCCATCATTAAAAGTCGTCAGGTAGAATGAGCGCTTGTTTACTTGTCCATTATTCATATGCCTTATTTCGAACAATTCTTATTAATCGCCGTGGTACACTTTTTAGCTGTCGCAAGCCCAGGGCCTGACTTTGCCATTATTTTAAAACAAAGTATTCGTTATGATAGGCGGATAGCTATATATACTAGCCTAGGCATTGCTACAGGTATCATATTACATGTTACTTATTCATTAGTTGGTATTGGATTACTTATTGCCAGTGACGAACGCTTGTTTAGCGCTTTAAAGTATATAGCTGCTAGTTATTTTTGTTATATTGCTTGGCATGGTTTACGTGCTAAAAAACCAGCAACGGTTACTAGTAAGCAAATTGATACAGATAACGAACAACTTGAAAAGAATCACAGTGAAAAGAAACCGTCGGCAAAGAAGGCTTTTTTAACTGGCTTTTTAATTAATGGCTTAAATGTAAAAGCAACACTGTTTTTTGTTAGCCTTTTCTCTGTAGTGATTGCCCCGGGAACGCCTTTTAATATCAAATTAAGCTACGGTCTTTATATGGTGTTGGCTACAGCGGCTTGGTTTAGTTTTTTGTCGTATTTATTGACTCAAGAAAGGGTACGTTTAATTCTGCAAAGTAAAGGTTACATTCTTGACCGTATTATGGGCGCGGTACTGTTACTTTTAGCTGTTCAGCTTGTACTGAGTGACATAAGTTAACCACTTTAAAAAACATTATTTCATTGCTAGTGTCGCTGAAATAGCACAAGAGCAATATGATTACTTTTCGGGTATAATAACGGAAAATTATCTATTTATTTATCTTTTAAGGTATAAGCTTTGCCAGAACAAAAACTCAATTCTCCTCATAATTCTACGATTGAACAGGCTATTAAAGGGCACTATAGTGTTGATGCTAAAGCTGTTTTAGCTGAAGCTTGGCAACAAACGAAAAAATCTCGTTTATCTATAAATGTTGGTCTGTTGTTTGTTATCTTGCTTGGTACTATTGTTTCGTTTATTGCTAGTCACTTTATTGGTGGGGTAGAAGCTGTAATTAATGACCCTAAAGCAAGCACCATATTAAATGTGCTTGTTACTGTGGTTATCTGGCCCTTTCTTGCGGGTATTGAAATGATGGGGGTTTACCATAGCCTTGGTAAAGTAACTCAACCTAAAATGATTTTCTCTTATTTACACCGTGGCAGCTGGGTTGCACTTTGTGCTTTATTAACTTCTTTGTTAATTAGTTTGGGCTTTCAGTTATTAATTATTCCTGGTGTATTTCTTGCCGTGGTTTTATCACTAACGATTCCATTGGTAGTTGATCAAAACCTGTCACCATCTCATGCGATTAAAATATCTATTCAAGCATTGCGCTTTAAATTTTTTCAGTTATTAAGTCTTTATATGGTTTTATTTTTGGCGTTGATAGCTTTGTTGTTTCCTATTGCATTGCTTGCGGAATCAAGCCTTGGTCCCGTTGCTATTGCAATATTTCTGTTTGGTATGACATACCTAGCACCACTTTATTACAACGTAAAAGGAATTTTATACCGTGATATTTTTGGCGTTAATTCCAAGAGCAATACCCCTGAATTAACCGATGCCATTAAGGTTGATAAATCAAACGAACAATCAGGAGTAAATGACAAAGATGATACTTTTTCAGCATAAAAGTCAATTTGTTAGCATAAAGACAAGGAGTTCGAATGCAAATATTAATTAGAGTTAGTTTATTCACTTTTCTGTTGGTGGCTTTAGTAGCACCGTTTACATTTTTAAAACCAACAAATTTCGTGATGCACAAAGATAGTGACTCAGCAAAGCAAATGGCTAATACCCAAGCCCAATTAGCGAATAAAAAACCTATAAAAGTTAAACCAATTGAAAAACCTTTACATGATGTAAGCTTACCTAATTTTGGCGAAATAACTGATATAGCGACGAAAAAACAACGTTTTTTTGATTTTATTCGTCCAGCAATTGTTAAACAAAACCAACAGTTATTAGCGACTCGAGCAACATTAGAATATTATTTAGAGCAAATAACGCTAGAGATAGGGCTTACCCCAGCAGAAGAACTTTCTCTGCAAAGCCTAGTAAAAGAATATCGCGTGAGTAAGCGTAATTCTAGCTTACAGCAAATAGAAGAGTTACTAGCACGCGTAGATATTATTCCTGTGTCACTAGTTTTGGTACAAGCGGCGAATGAATCTGCGTGGGGTACTTCAAGGTTTGCACGTATTGGATTAAATTTCTTCGGTATTTGGTGTTATAAGCCTAACTGTGGCATGGTGCCTAGTGGCCGTAATATTGGCGCAAAACATGAGGTAGCAGCATTTACCAGTGTAGATAGTGCAGTTTCGGGCTATTTTAAGAATATTAATACCCATAATGCTTATTACATGTTTAGAACGATTCGTGCACAGCTTAGGGCTCATAACCAACCGCTTTCACCAAACATCTTAGCAACGGGTTTATTACCTTACTCTGAACGAGGTGCTGATTACGTATTAGATATTACTGATATGTTGCGCCACAACCAGAGCTACTTTGCTTATGAAGATAGTCACAGCGCTTTAGGAGAGTAATCTTCTGCACCAAGGTTATGCTATCTTGGTGCATTACAGGCTACCTCACTTCAACTACGTTTAATAAACTCTCTTCATTTGCATAGTTGGCTTTAGTCTTTTCATTGACTGGGCTCTCAGGCGCTATTTGATCAAAAGCAGTATCACCACCATTGATTATGCCTGAGTCACTGTTAATTTCTTTGAAATTAAATAATTGACTATCACAGAGGTGTGAAGGCACTACATTTTGCATTGCCGTGAACATGGACTCTATGCGGCCAGGGAATTGTTCTGACCAATCATTAAGCATACGTTTAATATTCTGTCTTTGCATATTAGGCTGTGAGCCACAAAGATTACACGGAATGATTGGAAAGTGTTTAAGTTCGCTATATTGAATTAAGTCTTTCTCTTTACAAAATGCCAATGGTCGAATAACAACATGCTCACCATTATCAGAAACAAGTTTAGCTGGCATTGCTTTCATCTTGCCGCCGTAGAACATATTTAACATTAGAGTTTCAATGATATCGTCACGATGATGGCCAAGGGCTATCTTAGTTGCACCTAAGTTTTTTGCTGTCTTATAGAGCACTGCACGTCTAAGCCTTGAGCATAAGCTACAGGTGGTTTTACCTTCAGGCACTTTGTCTTTGACGATACCATAGGTATTTTCCTCAACAATATGATACTCGATACCAAGCTTTTCAAGATATTCAGGCAATATATGCTCAGGAAAGCCTGGTTGCTTTTGATCTAAGTTCACCGCGATTAAGTCAAAATTAATGGGGGCAGACTCTTTGAGTAACATTAGAATACTTAACATAGCGTAACTGTCTTTACCTCCAGATAAGCACACCATAACTTTATCGCCGTCTTCAATCATATTGTATTGAGCTATTGCTTGTCCGACGTTACGTCTTAGCTTTTTTTCTAACTTTATTAATTGAGTCTTCTGGACCGACGAGTTTTGTGCAGGAGCTTGGGTGATCATAGTGAGAGGTTTCGCTTGGGGTAAATGACAGGCTTAAATTTCGCTGCATTATACGTTGCTTTTCATTGTAAAACAAAAAGGCTGTGTAATTTAATACACAGCCTTTGTTATCAATGTTCTACTTTTAGTAAAGTGCTAATCGGCTAAAGGAGAAATATAACCTTCGGGTTTTAAAGCTAAGACATCACAATTTAATTGATCAATAACATGTTCAGCAGTATTACCGATAAGCGCTGCTGAAATACCTGTTCTACCAATAGTGCCTAAGATAACTAATTCAGCATCAACTTCTTGTGCTAATTGCTCTATTACGGTTTCAGGTAAACCTTCTGCAAGGTGAGTATTAGTCTCAGCAATATCAAACTTCGCCGCGTGTTCATTCATCGCTTGTTGATGATGGTTACGCATAGCTACATTGTATTCAGTAGCATCAAACTCAGGAATTTCAATCGCGATGTTAACGGGAGTTCCGGGGTAAGAATTTACTAAGTGTACATTGGCTTCAATAAGTTCAGCTAACTGCGTTGCCTGTTGACTGATTTTGTTATTGAGAGATAAATGCTCTGCTTCGTCACTACCTACATTAACTGCAGCAAGAATATTACCGTCTTTAGGCCACAAATGTTCTTTTACCAATAAAACTGGGCAAGGGCATTTGCGGAGAATGTGCCAGTCTGTAGGCGTAAATACCACTGATTTAAATTTATCGTGTTGGTGCGTTCCTTTAATAACTAAGTCGTAATTATGTTCAATGACTTGGTTGATAATAGCTTCGAAAGGACGGTTATGCCAGACAACACAACTAGTGATTTCTGTCTTAGGGTTAAGTTCATTAATGATGTCATCTAACCACTGCTGTTTTTCTTTGATGACCATTTCACGCATAGCGTCTCGTTCACTACTTGATAATATGGTGGTCATTTCATAAGAGAAATCAAAGATACTAAAGAATGCGGTAATCTTAGCACTAACACCATTACCATTAGCATCGAGTCGAGAAACTAGCTCAATCGCTCTTTTAAGCGCTTTTTGCTCGTCAGTTGTTGGGTCGATAACAACGAGAATGTTTTGATACATATCCATGGTACACCTCTACTAAACTAAGTTTGAGTATCTTTCTTCTACTTACTTTATAGCAAAGTTGACAGATTAATGCTTGATTTATATTAATACTTTGTCGATTTGTTGTTTATTTGAATTAAGAAATAACTTGAAGTGCAAGGAGGTGAGGGATTTAAGCAAGGTTCACACTTTTGACATTCATTTGTTGAAATGTCAAAAGTGCTATAACGATAGATTTTTACAAGGCAGCAGTATCGATTAAGTCGTCCATTTCTAAAATAGAAATCAGTTTGCCATCCACTTTTATTAAGCCATTTTTATGAAAACGGTTTAATAAACGGCTTATCGTTTCAACGGTTAAACCTATATAGTTACCAATATCACTACGTGTCATGGTTAAACGGTATTCAGAAGATGATAGACCTCTCGCTTGATACCGTTCACTTAAACTAACTAAGAAGGTAGCTACACGTTGCTCGGCATTTTTACGGTTAAGTAATGTAAGCATTTCTTGATCTGTTCTGATTTCATGACTCATTAAGCGTAAGACTTGCTTCTTGAGCTTAGGCATTGTATTCGAAAGTTCATCAAGGTTGTTATAAGGAATTTCACACACCATTGAGGTCTCAAGTGCTTGAGCGAAACTTCTATGTTCGTTTTCAGCAATGGCATCAAAACCCAATAAATCACCAGCTAAATGAAAGCCAGTTATTTGCTCTTCACCTTGTTCATTGACAGTAAATGTTTTAAAGGTACCAGAACGAATAGCGTACAAAGATTGCATCTCTTGGCCATCAGTAAATATTTTATCGCCTTTATGAATAGGGCGTTTACGATCAATAATATCATCAAGAGTACTAAGCTCTTGATCATTGAGAGAAAAAGGTAAGCAAAGTTCACTGATACTACAGTTTTGACATTTGATATGTTGTTGGCTTTGACAACTTTTATTCGGCATGTTTTTCTCGATAAATTTATTCGAAAATCAGAGCATTTACTCTGAATATTTTGGACAAAACAATAATATTAGAACATTAGTTGATATGCAACAATAAAGCTATAAACACCATAAAAAATCAGCATAATAGCCATTGTTTTTTTAAACGCTGGTTTGACTAATAGCTTGTTTATGCTACCAATACCAAAAGATAATGCTAGCAAGGCAGGCAGAGTGCCTAAACCAAAAAATAACATCGTAGCTGCACCTGTTATCATTTCTCCACTGGCTATTGACCATGTAAGCATAGAGTAGACCAGACCGCATGGTAACCAGCCCCAAAGAGCGCCTAAGCCGAGCGCTTTACTTTTACTATCAACGGGAATGACGTACTTTGCTAACGGTGACAAATATTTCCAAAGGTATTTTCCTAATGATTCAATTCGGTTTAACCACAGAAGCCATTGACCTAAATATAAACCAAGAAATATTAAAAACACCGCTGCAATAAGACGTAAGCCCGTTATAGGAAAGCCAATGTTCTTAGCGGTAATAGCTCCAGTAAAACCAACAATTGCACCTATGATACTATAGCTAGTGATGCGGCCTATATGATAGAAAATAACCAAAGTTAGGGAAGGAGATGACTGTTGCGTGTTTGATTTAACGGCTATCGGGATGTTTCCTTGCTGATTGGTTTGCAAAGGTTTGTTAATTGCTGAGGTCAACATAGTTGTTATCCCTCCACACATGGCAAGGCAATGGCCTGAACCTAGCATGCCTATAACAAACGCAGAAAAATAATCTAAGCTCACTACTTGTTCTCTTTCTCACTTGGCGGTTCATTGCTGCTTTGTTGAGTGTCCATTGGCGATTTTGTTTTGTCACCCGTGACATCTTCATCAAAGAGAATGCTCATACCTTGCTTTTCTAGGTCATCAAATTGTTCTGACTTTACCGCCCAGAAAAAAAGATAAATTCCGAGGGCGGTAAGTAAAATCGCGATAGGGATTAATATGTAGATAACGCTCATGTACTTCTCATTAGTTATTTCTTTAATAAACGCAGCGAGTTAGTTATAACCAGTATCGAACTTGCTGACATACCTATAACAGCCATGTACGGCGTTATATATCCCATTACAGCCAATGGTAATACAATGGCATTATAACCAAATGCCCATAAATAGTTTTGAAAAATGATGCGTTGAGTTTTTTTAGCGACTTTCAATAAACTAATAATACTTGTAAGTTTGTTATTAAGTAAGATGACGTCACTACCACTCTTGGTAATATCTGCGCCACAGCCCATAGCAATGGAGACATGAGCAGCACCAAAAACAGGGGAATCATTTACGCCGTCACCGGTCATGACAATATTACGACCTTGGGACTCAGCTTGGGTAATGTGTTGCATTTTATCATGAGCGCTTAAGCCGCCATGTACATGATCAATCGTCAATGATTTGCATAAAGCGTCACAAGCGCTTTGGCTATCTCCAGAAAGCAGAAGTGTTTTATTATGTTGACTAAGCTGGGCTAAAACTTCTTTAGCTTCCTGGCGGACTTCGTCAACCAAATAAAAAGCAGCGATAATCACTTTGTTTTTGGTGAGTATACAAGTCGCGTTATCTAATTGATTATTTGAATGTTTGTTTTCCGAGGTGATTAACCAGCTCACTTTGCCGATAGCGTAACTTGCCTCATTTATCACGCCATTAATGCCTTTGCCAGAGTGCACTTTTATTTGTGTTGGCTTAATTAAAAAGTCTCTATGTTGACTAAAGGGCTTCGCAATTGGGTGCTCAGAATGCGCTTCAAGTGCAGCAGCAATTGCGAGTACCTCTTGCTTATCTGCATCAGAAAATACTTCGACATCGGCAATTGAAAATTCGCCCGTTGTTAAGGTTCCTGTTTTATCAAAAGCAAAACAATCTATTTTAGGCAAGGTTTCCATTACATGAGCACTTTTGATCATAATGCCTTCACGGTTTAAACGTGTAGTAGCGCAAGTCAGTGCTGTTGGTGTTGCTAAAGATAATGCACAGGGGCAAGTGGCAACAAGCACGGACAATGTAATCCAGAAAGCTTCTTCAGGTAAATGTTGTTGCCAATAAAGTGCCGTTGCAATGGACGTCAATAGAATTAGGGCAACAAAATATTGTGCTATTTTGTCTGATAAACGGGCTAATTTAGGCTTGTGCGCTTGAGACTGCTCACTTAAGCGGATTAATTGACTTAAAAAAGATTCATTACTTACTTTTTTTACCTGTACGGTGATATTACCGTCACCGTTAATAGTACCGGCAAATACTTTGTCATTGATGGTTTTACTAATAGGCAATTGCTCACCTGAGAGCATAGCTTCATTGAGCTGGCTTTCACCCAACAGAATAATACCATCAGCAGGCACGATTTCGCCTGGCTTAATTAGTACAATGTCATCTTTAATCAGTTGCTTAGCCGCAACTAATACTTCACTTGAATTTTTAATGTCAGCCGAGGATAGTCGTATTGCGGTCATTGGCATTAGCTTTAACAAATTTGCAGAAACTTGTGCGGCACGTGAACGTGCTCTAAATTCTAGAAATTTGCCTATCAGCAATAAAAAGGTAAACATAGAAACGGATTCGAAATATACTTCACCTTGCTGGGTAATTGTTGCCCAAGCACTTGCACTAAAGGCTAGAATGATAGCAATGGAAACGGGTACATCCATAGAGAGCCGTTTAACTTTTAATGCTTTGATTGCCCCTATATAGAAGGGTAGTGCACCATAAAATATAATAGGTATAGCTAAAATAAAACTTACCCAACGTAGATATATTTTATTATGTTCAGCCATATCAGCAAAAGCACCAAAATAAAGACCAACAGCTATCATCATTATTTGCATCATCAAGATACCACTGATACCTAAGCGCTTGATAAAATCTTTACTTTGTTTTTTGTTTCGTAATTCAGCTTCATTAGCCTTAAACGGTAGGGCCTGATAGCCAATATTTTCAATAGCCAATAAGATGTCACTTAATTTCAACTTTTCATCTTGCCATTTTATTGTGGCTCTTTGACTTGTTGCGTTGACATTTATGCTCAGTAGTCCAGACAACTTACTTATTTGCATTTCAATTAACCAAGCACAAGCAGCACAACTAATACCATCTATTGTTAAAATAGCTTCTTTACTTTGTTTACCATCTTGAAATACAAACTCGCTTTGCAATACTGCTTCATCAAGCAATTTATTCTTTTGTAATTGCTCAGGAATAAGTGTTTGGCCTTTGTTAGCAGGCTCAGTCCTGACGGAGTAATATTGAGTTAAACCATTATCAACGATAGTTTGAGCGACGGACTGGCAACCAAGACAACACATAGGCTGATCGGCATTATTAATGAAGACAATAAGGTGAATGCCTTTAGGTACAGCTTCACTGCAATGAAAACAATGGTTAGTCATGGCTTAATTTCAAAGGTCGTTTTTTTAGGGGATGTATATTAGTGTTTATTAAAAAGACAAATAAACACTAATGGCAACTATTGAGCTTTAGTTGGATCTGGAGTTAAGTCAATAAACTCATCTTGCGGCAAGCTAATGGTATCTTGAATTTTCCAGTGGCCTTCAAATGAAGTTAAGGTAATCTTCCATTTGCCAGCAACGGGTTTATCAAACTGGTGTCTGAAGTGACCATTACCGTCAGGTGTCATTGACAAATAAAAATCTTGGGCTTCAAGGGTAGGGTGGAAAAAGTAGACATTAAGCAGAGGGAAGATTTTTTCAATGCCAGTTGGTTTAATGATCAATTCATTCTTGGTAAGTTTAAGCGCAAAGCGCATACCTAGTTTTTGTGCGGTTTTAACTTTACCAACCTCTAAATTGATTGATTTCCCTTTTTTATAATAATCACCAACGACTAAAGTATCTGCATCAGTATTAGCGATAATATAAGTAGCAACACCTGCAACAACTGCAGTAAAAGGAAGGATAAATACTAACCAAGCCCACGGCTCACGGTACCAAGATGTTTTCATAAAAAGCTATATATTGAGAATATTAAAAGTTGCGAGATTATACCGTTTTTCTATGGGAACAACCAGTTTTGAGGTAGGAAATAGGCAGAAAAAAACCCTTAGTTACAAAGTGTAACAAGGGTTTTGATTTTACGGTAAACAGTTAGTTATGAAACTAACGATAGTCAGGTTAAACTGAACTATTCATGTATATACCATGCAAACTTAATCTTGTGAAAGGCTGTAAACATAAGCGCTAATAACATGCACTTTTTCTTCACCAAGAATGTCTTTCCAAGGAGGCATTACACCAGCACGGCCATTTCTGATTGATTCTTCAATCGCACGTTTTGAACCGCCATATAACCAGATGTTATCGGTTAAGTTTGGCGCTCCCATTGGCATACCTAAGGCTAAGCTACCTTGGCCTTCTGGGCCGTGACAACCAGCACAAATTCCAAATTTAGCTTTACCTGCTTTTGCAAGATCAGGGTCAACAGAACGACCGCTTAAGCTAATGACAAATGCCGCTACTTCTTTGACACCTTGCTCGCCGCCTAAGGCGCCTGACCAAGGCATCATGCCAGTGGCTATACGGCCGTGCATGATAGTTTCTTTGATAGCTTCAGGACTGCCGCCATATAACCAATCGTTATCTGCAAGGTTTGGAAAGCCCGTAGTACCGTGAGCATCAGAGCCGTGACATTGGGCACAGTTTTGAATAAATAACCGTTGTCCAACCTTAAGAGCTTCACTATCTGTAGCTAAATCTTCAATGCTACGTGCAGCGTATGCCGCAAAGATAGGACCGAATTTAGCATCAGCAGCAGCAACTTCACGGTCATATTGAACTAATACGCCAGAGTCTTTGTTTAAGTATTCTAAAGTTTTAGCTTTTGACTCTGCTAAATTAAGAATGCCTTGATTAGAACTTTTCCAGCCTAATAGACCCGTCCAGTTACCTAAACCATAAAGAGCGATATAACCAAATGCCCAAATGATAGTTATTAAAAAGAAAGTACTCCACCATTTTGGTAGTGGGTTATTAAGCTCTTCAATACCATCGAAGGTATGGCCCATTGACTCACCTTCTTCAACACCTGCAAAGTTCTTTAAGCACCAACGTAGTAGTAAAAAGCAACCTACTAGTGAGCCTAGGGTAAGAACCCAAACCCATATATTCCAGAAGCTAGACATTATTATTAGTCTCCTGTTTGCTATCTTTATCAAGATGGCTTTCTTTATTTTGTTGTTTATCTGCTTGAGCAGCGTTGTCTTCTTCAAAAATAGAGTTAGCGACTTCATCAAATGAAGACTTACGTTTTTTTGAATACGACCACACAACAATAATTATAAATAGAGCCAATATAAGGAGGGCGAAAAACCCTCTGAGTGTTCCATAATCCATAAGTTTTACTTCAATGCGTGGCCAAGTGATTGCAAGTAAGCAACCAAGGCACTCATTTCAGTTTTACCTTTAACCGCATCTTTAGCGCCATCTATCTCTGCTTGAGTATATAGCGGGATAGCTTTACCATTTTCGTCTTTATGACTACGGTTACGGGTTAAAAAGTTAAACGTTTCAAGCTTTTTACCAGTTAATTCACCATCAAGAGTGTTTTTATTTAACCAGTTATAAGCAGGCATGTTTGACTCAGGCACTACTGAGCGAGGATCAGTTAAATGAGCAATATGCCAATCATCACTGTATCGTCCACCAACACAGGCTAAATCAGGACCTGTACGTTTCGAACCCCATAAAAATGGATGTTCCCAAACGTGCTCACCAGCAACACTGTAATGGCCGTAGCGTTCAGTTTCTGCTCTGAATGGGCGGATCATTTGGCTATGACAGTTACTACAACCTTCACGGATATAAATATCACGTCCTTCCATTTGTAATGCTGTATATGGTTTAAGATTATCTACTGGCGTAGTTGTTTCTTTTTGAAAAAATAACGGTGTTATTTCAACTAAGCCACCAATGCTGATTGCAAGCACTGTAAATAAAAAGAACAAACCAACATTCTTTTCAACTTTTTCATGTGAATTTTTCATGTCTGTTCTCCTTATTATTCTTCAATAGGCTTAAGACTACCGTCTTTAGCACCAATGGTTTTAAACATGTTGTAAGCCATTAATAAGAAGCCTGCAACTACAAGAACACCACCAACGAAGCGGATGAAATAGAACGGGTAAGAGGCAGTTAAACTTTCAACAAAGCTATAAGTCAAAGTACCGTCTGTGTTTACTGCACGCCACATTAACCCTTGCATAACACCTGAAATCCACATAGCAACGATATAAAGTACGATGCCCGCAGTATGCAACCAGAAATGCACGTTAATTAAACGCATACTGTACATACGACCTTGATTAAATAAAATTGGGATTAAGTGGTACATTGCACCAATAGAAACCATTGCAACCCAACCTAAAGCACCAGAGTGAACATGACCAACAGTCCAATCAGTATAATGAGATAGAGCGTTTACTGATTTAATTGCCATCATTGGGCCTTCAAAGGTAGACATACCGTAGAAAGATAATGAAACAATTAAGAAACGTAATATTGGGTCAGTACGAAGTTTATGCCAAGCACCTGATAGCGTCATAATACCGTTAATCATGCCACCCCAAGATGGTAAGAATAATACGATAGACATTACCATACCTACAGATTGCGCCCAATCAGGTAACGCTGTGTAGTGTAAGTGATGTGGGCCAGCCCAAATATAAAGAGATACTAATGCCCAGAAATGAACAATAGATAGACGATAAGAGTATACAGGACGTTCAGCTTGTTTTGGTACAAAGTAATACATAATACCTAAGAAGCCTGCAGTTAATAAGAAGCCAACGGCGTTATGTCCGTACCACCACTGCATCATGGCATCAATAGCACCAGAATAAATAGAGTATGACTTCATTGCCGATACAGGAATCACCATTGAGTTACCAATGTGTAAAACCGCAACCGTAATAATGAAACCACCAAAGAACCAGTTAGCAACATAAACATGCGAAGTTTTACGTTTGATTAAAGTACCAAAGAAAACAATTGCATACGAAATCCAAACGACAGCAATAAGAATATCGATCGGCCATTCTAATTCAGCGTATTCTTTTGATGAAGTAAAACCAAGAGGTAAAGAAATTGCTGCCGCTAAGATAACCGCTTGCCAACCCCAAAAAGTGAAAGCTGCGAGCTTGCCACCAAATAATCGAGTTTGACAGGTACGTTGTACAACATAATAAGAAGTAGCAAATAGTGCACTAGTACCAAAGGCAAAAATCACGGCATTAGTATGCAGTGGACGAAGACGGGAGTAGGTTAACCAAGGTGTATCGAAGTTTAACGCAGGCCAAATTAATTGTGCCGCGATAAGTACACCCACAAGTGTGCCTACGATTCCCCATATAACGGTCATAACAGTAAACTGACGTACAACATCGAAATTGTAGTCTACTGCTGACGTATTACTTTGAGTCATGTTTTAGGATTCCGCAGTGTTATTATTAAGTCGAATAGTAAAAAAAGCTTATACAGCTATGAGATAAACACTAGCTGTCGGACACAAATTATACAAATTCTATGAGTTTGCTCAATGAGCATTGATATAAGTCACATCCGTGTAAGTAAATGTGTCAAATTCCAGACAATTTTACCTCTTGCAGGTGATATAAATCAACTGCTGTAGGTGTTTAAATTTGATATAGATCAATATAAAAGATAATTGCCCATAATGATTTTGTGGATATTATTTATTAGTCAAAAACAACTAAAAGTTTAAACAATAATTCATAATTTTAAAAAGTAGACCAATATGGAAGAATCAGCAAGACATGACAACAATATATTTAAGGAAGTTACTTAAAACAGAAACAGTAAAGTTATTGTATATTAGCAGGTTAGCTGCATCTGACTTGTCCTTACACATTAGTGGTTTTTATATTGGTGAGAATAAATTAACTTTATCAAGATTTGATATCTGAACGACAGAATATTCATTTGAATAGACAAAACAAAAATAATGATGTTTCTTCAGCGTTTCGATAAGTGTATTTGATAGTCGTTATTGAGGTCAGTGATATTGGCTGAGTAATCATCAAACTTGTTAGATTCTGCATCGTGGCAATAAAACGACTAGTCGAGTAAAGGATGCCAGAGAAGTTGATAAACAATGAATAACTTGCGCTAGATAGTTTTGGGGAGTTAGAGGATAATAACTAAGGTTAAGTAGTTGTTGGTTTATTAAGGATGTATTGTGTTTAAAGTTATAATTTATATTTTGGTTTTATTTCAGTTAAGCGCTTGTGAAAAAGCAAGCAAGTCGACGGTAAGCACTAAAAAACAGGTAACAGATGCTAGTTGTCTTACGACTCAGAGCCAGTGCCAAGTTAATACCGAACTCGGTAGTTTTTTAGTAAAGTTTTCACAGAGTCAGTTAAACCTATCAAAAGAAGGTTTACAACAAATTCAAACAGAGCAGCCTTTTTCAATTACTTTAAATTCAGTTAACCCTGATCTATCGATGAACAAAATAAAAGCTGTTTCAGCTTACCTTGAAGGGAAAGATATGTTTATGGGTAAAGTGCCAGTGCTTTTCAACAAAGAAGAGGTTGGTGATATGTTTGTTGCGTCAAGTTTATTAGCAAGTTGCTCTGAAGATATCATGGTATGGCGTTTATGGTTAACAGTGAAAATGGCAAACCAGCAAGATAGTGAGCAAAGTTTTTTTATCGATTTTGAAAGTATAAGGCTTTAATAAAAGTTAATTAGTTACCTATAAATACAAAAGGTTACCATGCCTTTCAGTGCGGCTGCATGATAACCTCGTAAATGTTGATTATATGTTATTAGTGACATCAACCGACAACTTTAACCTTTGTCCTGGTTGCAAGTATTTATTTCGGTTTAAATTATTCCAACGCTCAATATCACTGATGCGAACATTAAACTTGTCAGCAATGCGCGCAAAAGAGTCTCCACGGCGTACTTTGTACGTGATATTACGCATAATAGCATTTTCAGCTTTGTTACCTATGCTTGCTTTTTGGTAGCCCGTTGTTTTTATCTCCTGCCAAATAACGAGTTCTTGCCCTAATTTTAAGGTATCTCTAGGGGCAAAACCATTCCACTTAGCTATGCTTTTGCTGCTGACTTTATATTTACGCCCCAAATCCCAAAGGTTGTCACCTGATTTAACTATGTGAACTGTTTTTTGACCTTTTTGCGGTCTACTTTGTTTTTTGACGATTCGTTGCTGCTGCGAAAAAACATAACTATCAAGAGACTTGGCTGCAACAGGTATCAGCAAATGTTTGCCGGCACGAATCTGGCTGCCATTAATATTATTTACTTCTTGCACTAAGGTAACACTAGTATTGAATTTTTTAGCGATTGAGCCTAAGTTATCACCATTTTTGATTTTATAACGTTGCCATGCTAATCGATCGCTTTTACTCAGTTTTGCTAAACCTTGAGTAAACTTTTCGATAGTGTGGTTAGGTAGAAGAAGCGTATGAGGGCCATCAGGGTCAGTGGCCCAACGATTAAAACCAGGATTCAACCGCTGCAACTCAGCTAAAGATAAACCGGCTAACTGTGCTGCTTTTGCTAAATCAAGTTGTGATTTGATGTCTACTTGACTTAATACAGACTTATTCTCAATAGAGTATAATGTAAGGTTAAAGTCTTGTGGCCGTTTGATAAGATCAGCAAGAGCTAGTAATTTGGGTACGTATGCACGGGTTTCTTTTGGTAAGCTTAATGACCAAAAATCAGTGGCTTTATTTAAGCGTTTATTTTTTTTGACGGCACGTCTTACTCTGCCTTCTCCTGAATTATAAGCCGCTAGGGCTAATAACCAGTCGCCATCGAAATACTTATGTAAATATTTTAAGTAACTTATAGCGCCTTGAGTTGAAGCGATGACATCACGCCTTCCGTCGTACCACCAATTTTGTTTCATACCAAAACGTTCACCAGTACCTGGCACGAATTGCCACATGCCTGAGGCTCTACCATGTGAATAGGCGAACGGATCGAAAGCACTTTCCACAACGGGAAGTAAGGCCATTTCAATCGGCATATTATTTTTTTCTAATTCAGAGACTATATAGTGTAAAAAAGGCTCTGCTCGCTTGGCAACCCGCTTTAGATAACTTGGGTGTCTAGCATACCAATTACGTTGGGCGATAACTCTATTATTTTGCGGAATGTCGAATGAAAGTTGGCTGCGAATGCGTGGCCAAATATTGTCATCATTAAGACTTTTATCTTTTAAAGTACCCTTTAAAGAAAAGTCGACATCAGCAATAGGATGAATAACATCAATACTTTCATCGATTAATAATGCCTGATTAATTTCTGTCGCATCGGCCATGTGCTCAGAAACATTAGTTATCTCGTCATCAGTATTACTAAATGTACTTTGGCAGCCGGTAAGTAAAACATTAATTGAGATAAGACTTGGTAATAACAGTTTTTTCATGGGTAATTTCATAGACAATATAATCGGAAAATTAAAGAGCAGGGTGAGGGTTACTGATTCAGCAGATTAGCATAATTAGTAAGCCGTTAAAACTGATCTTTCCAACGACGAATAGTACTAAATACCTCAGTAGCACTGGCTGTACTCACGCTGGTCTTAGCATTAGTCCCTGTAATAGCACCTGAATTATTATAATTGTCAGCAGCGAGCATTATGCTTTTTTCATGACAACGTAAAAAAGGGTTGATGCTTTTCTCTAAACCAATAGAGCTTGGAATGGTACTTTTGTTTTGAAGGCGTAATACTTTAACTTGTGCTTGATACTGCTGCAAATTCATGTTGCTCGGCTCTACAGTTGTAGCAAAGTCTAAGTTTGCTTGTGTGTATTCATGCGCACAATAAACGCGAGTATCATCGGGCAATTGAGATAGTTTGCTTAAAGAGTGATGCATTTGCTCAGCAGAACCTTCAAATAGCCGACCACATCCACCAGAAAATAAAGCATCACCACAAAAAAGCATAGGATGCTTTTCACTTGTTAGCTTATTGCTACAAGCACCAACATAAGCAATATGCCCCTTAGTATGGCCCGGCACATCAAGCACAGAGAGTTCGCAGTTAAGCTTTGTTAAATGAACATTGTCATGTTCACTAAGTTTATTGTCTATATAGGCAATGTTTTCATTTGCAGGCCCATAAACGGTGATAGGCCACTGCATCTGTGCAGCATAATCTAGCAATGCCGCAATTCCGCCGACATGATCGTTATGATGATGAGTGACTAAAATATTCGTTAATACTAAGTCTTGTTGCTTGAGGTAACTAATACAGACATTGGCATCACCTGGGTCAACTAAAGCCAAGTTATTATTGTTACTTGAGCGAATGGCCCAAATATAATTATCATTAAAGGCCTTGATGCCCTCAACAAAAATAGGTTCAATATTCATAGCATTATCATCGTTTTTAGTTTTTGACATCTGGAATACTTTGCGGACTTAGGTATATACTTTAATTATACTAATATTACCTCAAATTTACATAGTTACTTTATGAAGCCAGCTTTAGCTTTTCGTCAGCCACAATATCCAAAGTCGTGGCAAAATTTACCTCATGGTGAACTGATCTTGTCTGCTATTGAAGAACAGCTACAACCCTGGTGGCAAAAGTTTTTTGGCTATCACCTAGTAAAATTGGGCCATCTAAGTGGAGAAGTACAAACACCATTATGTACTATTGCTCATCAAATCTGCATTGCGCCAAAACAAGATAGTGATGTCGTTGGAGATATTGATGATCTTCCTTTATTAGATCATAGTGTTGATGTTTGTTTGTTAAGTCACGCCTTAGAGTTTTCTCTTGATCCGCACCATGTTATTCGTGAAGCAAATAGAGTATTGATTCCGAACGGTTATCTGGTGATCACAGGGTTTAATCCTTTTAGTCTGGCAGGACTTAATCGACTTATCCCATACAGACGACAGCAATCACCTTGGAATGAGCACTTTTTTACCCCCATGCGAGTAAAAGATTGGCTACACCTGATGGGATTTGAAATACTCGCAGACCAACGATGTCTGCATTCAAATTTAACTGGTAAAATGAGTGGCCATATACTTGCAACATCGTGGCGGAAATTTGCCAATAACTATTTAACTTCTTTTGGGTCGGTCTATGTGATTGTCGCTAAAAAGAGAGTGTTGCCATTAACGCCAATAAAACCTAAGTGGAAAATTAATACTGAATTTCAACCGGTTAAAGTACCAACTATGCGTTTGCATAAAAACGTACCAGAAAATAAAAAATAAACAAGACTATAAAAAAAAGCCGCTAACTAGCGGCTTTATTCTGATTGATTGCTCTAAACAAATATTAGAACTTATAGGTTGCTTTTAAGTAAGCAAATCGACCTTGACCACTATGAACATTTACGGCAAATCCCATAAAATCATCATAGGCAAAAGGTGGCTTCTCATTAAATAAGTTAGTCGCACCTAAGGTAAGAGTCGTACTTTCGATACCAAAATAGCTGATTGATGTATCAACCGTCATCATTGAATCAACTGGGGCTAGAATCGTACCATCTTCTTGGATTCTTACTGAACTATCTTGCTCAAATTCATCAACATAGTTAATAGAAACATTGGCGGTTAAATCATCAAGCGTCCAGTCAACGGCTGTAGTCCAACGGAACTGAGGTTGCTCAAAGTCACCTTCTTGCACGTTAATACGTTGGCCACCATCTGTATCAGGTCGTTTGTCTTCGTATTCTAAAACATAGTTTAAAACATAAGAAAATCTAATTTCACCTGCATCCGATTCTAATAGATATTGCATATCTAAATCGATACCCGTTGTGGTTAAATCACCAATGTTTTGAAATGAATCAAAAATGGTAACAACTTCACCTGGATCGTTTGGAATTGTAGACGGTAATCTCTCTACTACGTTTGGATCATCACCATAGTTACTGAAAACAAATTGCGTGTCTGAATCGATAATATTTTCAATGTCATAGCTATAATAATCAAGTGAGAAGTTTAAGTTCTCAGTGATATTATAAATAACACCAAAGTTATAACTCGTTGATTCTTCAGGTCCTAAATCAGGGTTACCTTCAAAAACAGCAGTATATTCTTGTGGTTCACAAGCTTTGTTAATATTGCCAACTGCATCACAACGAATATTATCAACTAGTGTTGGTGATTCATCCGTACGGCCAAGACCAAGTTGAGACAATGAAGGAGCTCTAAATGCTGTACCCCAAGAACCACGAACAGAAAGATCTTCCGTAGGGCTCCATAAGAAAGAAACTTTAGGATCGGTCGTAGTACCAAAATCACTATAATCTTCATAACGTGCGGCAAGTTGTACTTCTAGTGTATCTAGAATTGGAATAGCAACCTCTGCAAAAATTGCAGTGTTGTCACGAGAACCACTTGCTTGAGTCGCTTCTGTACCAAAAACTTCTCCGCGCAAGAATTGGTCATCAGGGTTATCACTAATGGTTTCTTCACGATATTCCATACCAAAAGCTACCAATAATTCGCCATTAGGCATATCCATTACTGGGCCTGAAATTTTAGCATCATAACTTCTGTTAGTTGATTTACCCGTACGTGTGGTAGTCGTTTCAATATAGTCTAGCGCTTCCTGACTATTCATTGACGGTTCAAAAGGGTTCCAAGTGGTGTCATCAATGGCTTCTTGTACACGACGTGAGTTAGGGAAACCATCAACACCGCGTTCAACCGAGGTACTCTTGATATAGCTATAAGCGACTTCCCAGTCCCATTCGCCAAGTTCACCGTTCAAACCAAGTACCGTACGGTAATAATTACTATCAACGGCTTTCTTACGGTTACCAATATCAACCATTCTACGGCGCATTGTTAAATCTTGTTGATAAAACTCATGCTCTGGCATGTTAGCCATTGGGTGATTTGGATTATCACCATCCATAAATAATTCATTAAAACTTGGGCTACCGGCACCTTTAACAACCGTTTTAGCATTTTGACCGTTGAGCTCTACAAAAGCACGCATAGAGTCATTTATTTCATACTTACCTAGGTAGTTGAAACTGAAACGCTCAGATGCTGGTACCATGCTCATATGTGGTGAATAATCGTAACGACATAAAGTACCAACAATATCTTCTGGTGCACAAACGTCATTGCCAAATGTATCAGGAAGACGGTTAGTTGGATCAGATCTTAAAGCAATTGTGCCAGGAATACCGGCTGAACTTCTAAAGTCAGTCGCGTACATATCGTTAGGACGATTGGCAGTCTGGTTCGCTGTTTTTGAATAACTGCGGTCGGCATATAAAACTTCTTCACGATTAAAATAATCTAGAATAAAAGTATGACTCGCTTTATCAGTGTTAGTACCGAAAACCATGCTTATGTTTTCTTCTTGGCCACCACCATCTGCGGTATCACCAATTTTAGCTGACAGTTCAACACCATCAATATCATCTCGTAAGATAATGTTAATAACACCAGCTATTGCGTCAGAACCATAAGTTGCTGATGCACCATCTTTTAGTATATCAACACGCTTTATTGCAGAAATTGGAATGTTATTGATATCAACAAACGCAGTATCGATACCTTTAGCAAATGGACTAACTGAAACTCGTCGACCATTTACTAATATTAAAGTTGAATCGGCGCCTAAACCACGTAATGAAACACTTGAACCACCATTTGCGGTATCATCACTACTGTTTGCTTGAGTAGAGAAAGTACCTTGACCTGAAATAGGTAACTTTGCAAACAGGCCAATTAAATCTGTAACCCCAGTTTTACCAATATCTGCTGCAGATAAACTGGTGACAGGAGAAGGACCTTCCATATCTTGGCGTTTAATATGTGAGCCTGTTACTTCAATACGCTCAACCTCTTCTTCTTCGGCGGCAAAAGCAGTAAAACTTTGTGATGCTAACAATGCCGTTGAAATACTCAATGCAAGTAAATGTTTTTTCCTCACGAAACTTTTCATATTCTTCTTCCTTTTTAATATTCTATTTTTGTTATTTTTAAATTTCATATTAGTAACAAGTATTTAACATTAGTTACTAATAATAAAACTTGGTTGAAAGTTATAACAAAAGTTTTCAGTAAGAGGAACAGCTAAAGTTCAATATTTTTTTAGAATTTGTAAATATATTTTACCAACAAAAATTATATAGCGGGTTTTATGAACTAAGCGTACATTTTTAAAGCAATAAATTGATTGATATATACACATCAGAAAACTGACAAAGGTGAGCGTTTAAAAGTAAATTCGTCTTCAGTGGAGTTATTCAACTTGAGGCCGTTAATTTACATATTAAATAACATAGTGATGTCGTATCATATTGAAAATTTATATATGGTTTAGAATGATGAATAGAGCTGAGTTAGAACAATATTTAGCAGGACTATTGCAGCCAGAGCAGATAAAAGATTTTACGGTTAATGGTTTGCAAGTTCAGGGAAAAGAACGAATAACTAAAATTGTAACGGGTGTTACTGCTTCACAAGCTTTGATTGATAAAGCGATAGCTGAACAAGCGGATGCAATTATTGTACACCATGGCTATTTTTGGAAAAACGAGCCTTATGCTATCCGTGGTATGAAACATACACGTATAAAGTCATTGTTGGTTAATGACATTAACCTTTTTGCCTATCATTTACCTTTAGACATTCACCCTGAATTTGGCAATAACGCACAACTGGCCAAGTTATTTTCAATTGAAAACATGCAACCATTAGAGCTGGGCAATGCAAAGAGTGTTGCTGTGCAAGGACAATTTTCGCAAGCGATAACCGGACAAAAATTAGCAAATAAGATAACGGCTACATTAAATAGGGCTTGTTTACATATCGCTCCGCCAAGCAACAAAACAATTAAAACCATTGCGTGGTGTTCAGGTGGTGGTCAAGGTTATATAGAACTTGCTGCAGAGCAGGGTATTGATGCTTTTATATCGGGTGAAGCGTCAGAGCAGACTACCCATGTTGCCAATGAAATGGATATACACTTTTTTGCCGCAGGTCATCACGCCACCGAACGATATGGCATTCAGGCACTAGGTGAATTAATTGCCAAAGAACATAATATTGAAGTTGTCTTTGTTGATATTGATAATCCAGTATGATGCAAAGGTTTCAACAATAACCTTAGCTAAACACAGATTTAAACCACTGCACAACAAGACCTAAAGTTTCATACCAAGCGGTAGTGGTTTGCTCTAATTTCCTGCCATTAGGCAGATAATAAGGCCAGTTTTTGTCTCCATTAAAGTCTTTAACCCAATAACCCGTCGGGGCTGCAATAGGGTTAACGCCTTGTGTTTCAAAATAGTTCATTGCTCTTGGCATGTGATCCGCATTGGTCACTAAAATGACTTGGGTGCCCAAAACGCGAGGTGAAATTAATAATGCTTCTTCCTCAGTGTCTTTTGGGAAATTCTCTGTGATCACTTTTTGAGCCGGAACTCCTAATAGAACTAGGGCTTGTTTTACAACTTCAGCATTAGATATTTTATTAGAGCCAGAATAGCCTGAAGTAATAATCCTCGCCTCAGGGTGCAATTGATAAATTCTTAATGCTTCTACCATACGTTGCAAAGAGCAGGTGCCGAGCTGACTGGTTACTGGAAGCGTCTCAGTGCTAGTATGCCGACAACCTAAAACAACGATATAATCAATTAAAGTATCTGTTTTTACATAAGAAGCATACTGTGACTCAATTGGTGACATTAGCCTATCTGATAATGGTGGTAGGGTGGTTATCAGTAAAAGTAAAATAGCAGAAATTAGGATTTTACTACTTGCTTTTGGCTTTTTTCGCAGCAAGAACAAGGCTAAAAGCAACAATATCAAAATAATATTAATGGGCATGACTAATACAGTGATGATTTTTTTTAAAAGAAATAAGTCCATAGGTACTATTGATAGAGATAAAAAAGCAATATTAACTATCACTATATCAGCTATTATGGCTTTCTCAAAGATTAGCCGTCTAAAAGTCTATTGCAATTTACTGTAAAATCAGTTTAAATAGCCTCGATAATTTATTTTAGAGTGAAAATTCTAAATTGGTAACACTAAAATAAATATCACCAGAAGAGGTGCGATATTTAGGTAGAAAGCGTGAGGAACCACAATTCCCGTGATCGTTTTTGAGGGAGATACTCGCCGAGAATCGTTGAGGTGTGGACTTAACTATTCGGTTGCTAAGGTTGAATCCTTACGACTGTCACCTGTAGTAATTATTGCTCTATGAGCATGCAATTTTAGGTGGAGAGCTTCTGACTGAAAAAAGTTTGCTTCTTTCACCTATTAACTTACTTAATTTGTTATAGGTCACTTGCTAACAACTCAGTCACGCTCTTCCAGTAGTTTAGCGATTAGGAAACTAACGTTAGCTATATGTTAAATGGGAGAAAAAAATGAATTCTGACAACTTATCTTCAAAGCACTTACCTAGTGATGAATCACTTTCAAATGATCAAAAGTTATCGTTATTAACGGTCGCTAAATTTGGCGGTACAAGTGTTGCTGATTTTTGCGCTATGCAACGCTGCGCTAATATCATTAAAAACGACAACACAAATCGCTTAGTTGTGGTTTCAGCAAGTGCTGGTGTCACCAATTATTTGGTGCGATTAAGCCAAAAGGCTGTAGCACTTGATGAACAACAACAAATCATTGCTAATATTCATAGTATTCAATTAAATATCACTCAGCATCTATCAACCACTGTTGAGCAGGCTTTAAACCAAGAAATCAGTGATTTACTTGATAAGCTTGCAGGGTATGCGTTATCACAATCAGAGCAATATAGTGCAAAAAATACCGATGCGATTTTGGCTTTTGGTGAGCAGTTAAGTTCTCGTATTTTTGCACAAGTTTTGCAATCTGTTGGTGTTGCCGGTGAATATTTTAATGTTCAGCAAGTAATGAAAACCAATAGCTTATTTGGCAAGGCTGTTGTCGATATTAAACAGTTAAAACAGCAATGTGATCAGCATTTAGCCCCAAAACTAGTGAATAAGGTAATTGTCACCCAAGGCTTTATTGGTGAGGATGCTTCTAACAATACTACAACATTAGGTCGTGGTGGCTCAGATTACAGTGCTGCTCTCTTAGCAGAAGCACTTAATGGCAGTAACCTTGCTATTTGGACTGATGTCGTTGGTATTTTTACTACAGATCCACGAATTACCGAACAAGCACGAGCAATTAAAGAAATTAGCTTTGGTGAAGCCGCTGAGATGGCGACTTTTGGCGCAAAAATTTTGCACCCTGCGACACTGATTCCGGCAATGCGTCACAACATCCCGGTATTTGTAGGTTCGAGTAAAGAACCAGAGAAAGGCGGCACTCAAATTAGACAAAAAGTTGATTCAAGTCCAACCTATCGTTCAATTGCCTTAAGACGAGAACAAACGCTCGTTACCGTAAAAAGCCCAGCCATGCTTCATGCCAGTGGTTTTCTGGCTCAAGTTTTCGGAATTTTGGCGAAACACGAGCTTAGTGTCGATTTAATCACTACCAGTGAAATTAGTGTTGCTTTAACTTTTGATAACCCGACGGGGTCGACTCAGGCGTTAATCACTAGTGTGGTAGTCGATGAACTTGAGCAATTATGTGAAGTTACTGTTGAACATGGTTTATCTTTGGTAGCTGTTATAGGTAATGGTTTAACTTGTGCAAGAGGTATTGGTCAGAGTATTTTTGAAACAATAAACGATATCAATATTCGTTTAATCTGCCATGGCGCGAGCGCAAATAACTTATGCTTTCTTGTAAATGAGCAAGACGCTAACCATGTTGTTGAAAAGTTACACGACGAGCTTTTTGCGTAAGTTTTATATAGATTAATTGCTGATATTGACTAGCCGTTTATCGCTATTCAATATCAGCCTTTTATTACTAAACAGCCATTCACTATTCAGCACAACCAATCACAATCTAGCTCATATGGCCTGATATCTTATCTAATTGTTTATTCAAACTTTGTAATTCATCAATGGTCATGCCTGTTACTGAAAACATTTTTTCAGGGATATGCATGGCAGATTCTTTAAGTTGCAGTCCTTTGTTTGTTAACGATACTTCGACACTTCGTTCATCGACAGTACTGCGATGTCTATTTATTAGTGTTTGTTTTTCCATGCGTTTTAAAAGTGGAGACAGGGTACCTGAATCAAGATCAAGCTTTACTCCGAGCTGCTTTACAGAAATAGGCTGAGATGAAGGCGACTTGCATAACTCAGCGCTTTCCCATAAAACCAACATAACCAAATATTGTGGGTAGGTTAATTCCAGTTTTTGTAAAATAGGGCTGTACAGCCTATTCATTAATTTAGATAGGCTGTATAGCCGAAAACACAATTGTTTCTCTAGTTTTAGGTTATCACTTACCTTCATAAATACCCTTTATACTGCGCCTTATTTACTTAATTCAATTGCAATATCTGCTGCAATATCTTCAGGTTTAGTCGTCGGCGCGTAACGTTTAACAGCCAAGCCTTCTCGGTTGATTAAAAATTTAGTGAAGTTCCATTTTATTGATTTTGAACCTAATATTCCAGGAGCTTGCTCTTTTAGATAGTTATAAAGTGGGTGGGCATTATCACCGTTAACCTCTATTTTACTAAATAGCGGGAATTTAATATTAAAACGTAAATCACAAAACTGACGGATATCTTCATCACTACCTTGCTCTTGTTGTTTGAATTGATTACAAGGGAAAGCAAGAACCTCAAGTCCTTCTGCTTGATGTTGTTGATATAGGTTTTGTAAACCTTGGTATTGTGGGGTGAATCCGCAATTGCTTGCAGTATTAACAATAAGTAATACTTTACCTTGGTAACTTGATAATTCTACGTCGTCACCTTGACTGTCTTTTGCATTAAATTGATAGATATTTTTCATAACATTTTACCTTAAGTTGATAAGTATCATTATAATTTATAAAAATTTGTGCCATTGAATATGATTTAGGTTGCTAGCAACTGTATTTTGTGCAATCTAGTTGTGGGTATGATAGC